>OKWQ01000095.1_pt1 | contig 93926 bp, 104 predicted proteins | sample 1607071 | NCBI WGS metagenome assembly OKWQ01 (sample SAMN07501039, study PRJEB24779) | human gut metagenome
TTTCCTTCTAATTTTACAGTATCCATACCAACATGTATTAATATTTCTGCTCCATTATTAGTTGTGATTCCCATAGCGTGTCCTGTTGGGAATAGTGTTGTAAGTATTCCATCTGCTGGAGCTACAACTTTCCCCTCTGTTGGTATTATTGCTATACCTTTACCTAATGCACCACAAGCAAATGCTTCATCTTCAACATTTTTTAGTTCTGTTAATTTTCCTTTTAATGGGCTTGAAATAACTTCTTGTTTAACTAATGTATTTTCACTATTTTGTGAAACATCTGTATTAGAATTATCATCTTCCATATCCTTTGGATCTAATTTTACAAATAACATTGTTAAAAATCCTAAAATTAAACCTGCTGCCATTGCTATAACAACTCCATAAAATCCCTTGTCAGGTCCATTTGGTCCTATAAAATTTGGTAAAACAAATATTCCTAAACCACCTGGCATATATTTTTTAGATTCAAAGAAACCAAGGATACCTCCTGTAACTGCACCTATTATACAGCTCACTATAAATGGTTTTTTTCTTGGTAATGTAATACCATAAATTGCTGGTTCAGTAACACCAAAGAATCCTGAAATGATTGATGGAACACATAATGATTTTAATTTCTTATTTTTTGCTTTTAATGCTATTGCTAAGACTACACCTGTTTGTGCAAAACATATTGCAACTGAAGTAGCTACAATTGGATCGTATCCTAAAACTGTGAAATTGTTCATTGCTATTGGAACTAATCCCCAATGTAAACCAAACATAATAAATATTTGATAGAATCCACCGATAAATAAACCTGCTATAGTTGAATTTAAATTATAAATTGTTAATGTTAAATTTCCTAATATTTCACTAGCATATGATGCTACTGGTCCTATAGCTAAAAAAGTAATAGGAACTACTACTACTAAAGTTAACATTGGAACAATAAAAGCTTTAACAATATCTGGGATAATTTTCTTAAATAACTTTTCAACATAAGATGCAAATACAATTGAAATTATAACTGGAATAACAGTTGAAGCATAACCACCTGAAGGCATTATAACTGGAATACCAAAGAATTCAATTGTCTTACCTGCAATTCCTGTTATTGTAGGATGAACAAGAGATGCACCTATTGCCATAGCTACAAATTGATTTACATTAAACTTCTTAGCTGCTGTAAGTCCTAAGAATATTGGAAAGAAATAGAATAAGCTGTCTCCAATTGTCTGTAGTATAGTATAAGCACCACTTTCAGGACTTAACCATCCCAAAGCAACAAACATTGATAAAAATCCTTTAATCATACCAGTTGCAGCTAATACTCCAAGTACTGGTTGAAAAACTCCTGATATAATATCAATTAATTTATCAAAAGTCTTCATCTTTTCTGAAGGATTATTTCCTGAACCTTCAGAAAGTCCTGCAACTGCAACTACATCTGCATAAACATCTGGAACATGATTTCCTATAACTACCTGATACTGTCCACCACTTTGAACAACTGTAACTACACCATCCATGTTTTTCAATACATCTGTGTTGGCTTTTTTTTCATCTTTTAACTTAAAACGTAATCTAGTTATACAATGAGTTAAACTGCTAACGTTTTCTTTACCTCCAACATTTTTAATTATTTCTTTTGCAAGATTTTCGTATTTCATAAGCAATCGCTCCTTTTAAATTAATCATAATCTTATATATAAAAAAGCAAGACCTAAAGTTTAATAATACTTAAATTACTTTTGTATTTTTAAACATATGGTCTTGCCTGATTTAACAGTAACAATCCTAAATATTTAATTGTTTCTATATTATCTATTTACAATACGCTTAATATGAAGTGTCAAGTAAAGCTGTTCTTCATGACTTAACTCTATATTTAAATATTTTTCTATCTTAAGCATACATTTATAAGCATCTTTATATTTTTCTTTTACTTGTGGTAAAAGAAAGTCTTCATTTTCATTTCTATACTGTGTTTTATTATTAAGTCTTTTAAAGAAAAATCTTAAATGAGTAATAAACCTTTCATAGTTTAAAGATTGTTCATCTAATTCAATATCATATGTATATTTCACAATATTTAGTATATCCTGAATCTTTTTGGTCATACTGTAAGCAATATCAGTTTTATCGCTTTTTCCATTAATCTGAGCTGTTATCAAGTGAAGTGCAATATTTCCGGCTTCTTCTTCATTAATCTTTTTACCAAGCTCACTTTCAATAAACTCTAAAGCCTTTAAGCCAATATTATATTCTTTAGGATAAAACTTTTTTATTTCCCAAATCAATATATTGGGTCTTTCTATTCCTTCATCAAATAATTTTAATGTATAACTTATATGATCAGTTAATGTTACATAAATATAATCATTAAGTTCACAGTTTAACATGTTCTTAGCATATTCCACAATATCATAGCACAATGATATTTGTTCTGTAGGTATATGTTCTAAAATCATCTTAAACTTTTCTAAAGTATCCTTTTCCTTTAAAATAAAAGTTTTTTCAATTAATGATTCATCTACTTTATCGCCAACTTTTTTTCTAAATGCAAGTCCACATCCAATGATAACAGATTCTCGTCCATTGTCTTCTTTAACTATAACTGCATTGTTGTTAAAAATTTTATCTATCTTCAATGCATATCACCTCATACTCCATTCTATACTTGACTATATTAAAAAATAAAAAAACCTCAATTAATTTAAAGAAATAAATATCATATTTCTTCTACTTAATTAAGGTATAGCCTGATCGAATCAGTAACAATCCCAAGTTAATGTAACCGTTTATTTTCGACTTTATTATACTTTTTTCATGATAATTTGTCAATACTTTTTTATAACTTTATATGTTTTCATCAAAAATCTTCAAAAATTCGCTTTTATTTTGCGTGATTATACTTTATTCTTCATTTTTGAATCAGCTTTTAAAATCTAATAGAATTTCATATTAAGTCAGTTATAGTTCTTCTCCATTAGTTTTTATTACATTTTTGTACCATTCAAATGATTTTTTCTTCTTTCTGTCTAATGTACCTTCTCCTGCATTATCCTTATCTACATAAATAAAGCCATATCTCTTTTCCATTTCACCAGTACTTGCACTTACAAGATCAATACATCCCCAAGGAGTATATCCAATTAAGTCTACGCCATCTTTAACGGCTTCCTTCATTTGAATTATATGATCCTTTAAATATTCAATACGATAATCATCATTAATTGAGCCGTCTTCTTCAACTTTATCAAAAGCACCAATACCATTTTCAACTACCATAAGAGGTATATTGTATCTTCCATACAATTTATTTAAAACATATCTTAACCCTTTAGGATCAATCTGCCATCCCCAATCACTTGCTTTAAGATATGGGTTTTTAATTCCACTAACTAAATTTCCTGAAACTTTGTCTTTGCCACCCTCTGCTGATTCACAGTTACTCATATAATAACTGAATGTATAATAATCCACTGTTCCTTCTTTTAAAATCTTCTTATCTTCTTCAGTTATATCTAAAACAATATTATTTTCCTCAAAATATCTCTTAGCAAAGAAAGGATATTCACCTCTAACATGTACATCTCCACAAAGATCATTTGCCAATTGATCCATCTTCTGTGTAAGTAATATATCATCTGGATTACATGTATAAGGATATTTTGTCATATAAGCAATCATACAACCTATTTTAAAATCTTTATTAATACTATGACCAAGCTTTACTGCTTTTGCACTTGCTACAAATTGATGGTGAAGTGCTTGAAAACGAATCTGCTTTTTATCATTTGGGTGTAAAAAGTCTTCTGTGCCTTCATTTAAAATACCAAGACTAAGATATCCTCCTACTGGTTTTGTACCACAATTAATTTCATTAAATGTAAGCCAGTATTTAACTTTATCCTTATATCTGTTAAATATTACGTTACAGTAGTTAACAAAAAAATCTATTACCTCTCTTGAAGCCCATCCATTATATTTTTTAGTTAAATTAAAAGGCATCTCATAATGTGAGATAGTAACTAATGGCTCTATATTATATTTTTTTAATTCATCAAAAACATCATCATAAAACTTTAATCCTGCTTCATTAGGTTCTTTATCATCACCATTAGGGAATATACGTGTCCATGCTATAGACATTCTAAATACCTTAAAGCCCATTTCTGCAAATAACTTAATATCATCTTTATATCTGTGATAAAAATCAATAGCTTCATGACTTGGATAATTTAATCCATCAATAGTTTCTCTAGTAATTTTACGTGGAATAGTATGAGTTCCTGCTGTCAGCATATCACTTGTACTTATACCTTTTCCATCCAAATTCCATCCACCTTCAAATTGGTTAGCAGCTGTAGCACCGCCCCATAAAAAATCTTTACTGAACCCCATATAATGTTCCTCCTTATTTTTAGATAATTTAAATATACTTAGATTTACAAATTAAAATTATTTATTTAAAAATAAAAGACCCATCTGTAGAGATATAAGCACTTGCACAAAATGCAATTCTTATAAACTCATACAAATAGGTCTAGCTTGTCTTTCAACAATAACCATCCAATTGTTATATTCACATTATAAAACATTTTAAACATTCTGTCAACGGTTTCACTTTTTTCTTTTTAAACACCTCTATTTTTGATTGTAATACAGCCAGTAGGGTTCTAAGCTCAGTTGCTGCTAACGAAATTTTTTTTGATTTACATATGAATTATGAATTTTCTCTAACATAATATTAAAAGCTTATGAAAATAACTAGTAAAATTATAAAAGTTTTACTAGTTATATTTTCAATATATTATAATGTGCCCAATTAGATATTTTTTATCTTTCAATACTCCAATTATAGTTTCATAATAATAAAATTATTTTTTTATTATTCCTCATTTTATAGGCTACTTTAAATAAATCCGTAGTTATTTTTTACTGTTATATTAGAAGTGTTATCTTTCTCAAAATAAATTCCATTAGAATAAGTATCTACATATTCTATTCTTTCATTATTTTCTACTACTACGTCTTTGGCCTTAACTATTTCTATAGTTCCTTGATAATACTCATCATAGATTGGCAATTCATTTTGACTTGAGCCGTAAACTCTTCCATTAAAGGTTTCTGTATTAGGATTTATTATAGTATTGTTTAAAATAAAAATATCTGAGCATTAAGATAAGTAAAAAGCCAGTCTCGGACAATCTATTATAGTGTTATTTTCGAAAATTATATTATTAAATATTGGATAATTACATCTTCCATCTGGAAGATACACTCCCATATATATGACAGCCATAATCCACCTGTTTAAATCACAGCTTTCTATAAAGTTATTTCCCTCTATTAGCCCATTAGAGCCATGAATTAAAATTCATCTCGCTCTGTTTGAATGAAACTTATTGTTTCTTATAATATAGTTTTCAGTACAATATCTTCTGTTAAAAATAATAGTTTTTTTCATTTAAAATTTCTGAAACTTTATCTTCAAGTTCAATAATACAGGTTACTTCTTCTTCATTATATTTTACAGACTTAACTTTTGAAGAATATCCAGTTTCAAAATTTATATTTATATATACAGATTGTAAAATAAGCCAATGACACTTTTAATATCATTGGCTTAATATAAATCTTTTAAAAACCTCTATTTATTTTGGTTCTCCATATATACTGTTCAGAGTACAAGAAGTCAAAACACTAGCTTTCAATTTAGTGCTAAGATAAATTAGTTCAATTTATTTTGCAATTTAGGAACTACTTTTATTAATAAGGAATAATAGGGATATAGAGATCAGCAACAAGTTCCCCTTCGGTGTAATAATAATATTCAATATCATCAATGTTTCGATGTTTATATTTTGATTCACTAAGCCATACTGAATATATATAATCCCAAGTTTTTTGTACACTTTCTGTTATTGGTCCAATAACTCTAAAAACTGCATAAAGTGAGGGTTCTAATCTATATATCACCATATTCTCTGGAACATATTCCATAGTATTAACTTCATGACCTATCATATAATCAAATACATTGCCTTGAGAAAATATACAAATTCCCATAATTTCATCAGCACACTTACGATTTATTATCTTTTCACTTTCTTTCTCATTATTCCACTTTTGCCACAATAATGGTATGTCTTGCAAATTGCTCCCATCTGCCTTTACCTTCCACTTCTTTCCTACTACATATCTTTCAGAAAGATTACGATACAAAGGAGTTAATCCCTCTGTAGTTAGTTTTAATTGAAACATCATATAATCAATATTTATTGGTTCTCTTATAAAATAAAGCAAATTATCTCGTCTTACCTCTGATGGATTTCTTCCATAAACTTTTTCAAAAGCCCTACTAAATCCCTCTCTTGATTCGTAGCCATATTTTATACCTATTTCTACAATAGACTTATTTGTATATACCAATTCTTTTGCAGCTTCTGTAAATCTTCTCTTCCTAACGTAATCTTTCATTGAATCTCCAACTATACCTTTAAAAATACGATGAAAGTGATAAAGAGAATATCCCGCTTCTTTTGCGATTGCAGATAAATCAATATCCTCCTGCAAATTGTTTTCAATATAATTTAATGCTTTCTTTATGGAATTTATATAACACATATCAATCCCCTTATTTTAAACTATTAATAACCTTATACAAATCCTCAGGTACTTTTATTTTATCATTCCTTTGAACATAATTATATAAATCCTTAAAGTTTTTATCAACATTCATAGCAAACCTAGATAAATGATCCATTACTTCATAGTCTTTCTGTGTCCATTCTTCTATTGGCATACTTTTATATCCTTCCCACATATCCCATGGCTGCATTTCTAGCTTTAGTAGTGAATTAGCATCTAAGATTAAATTACATCTTAAATAATTATATCCCCACCATTTAAAAATCCCAAACAACTCAGGTTCAATTAAGCCTTCTCGCCACATCATCCAAGCTCTTGGCCCTGTTATGAAATACTCTTTGCTTATATCTAGAGGGTCAAAAGTCACTTTTAATTTATCTATCTGGATGTCATCTAGTTGTGCATCCACCATTACCCACCTTTTCTTATCTTCATTCCAATATTCAATAACCCAATGATCAATATATTTACCTTTTTCTAAATAACTTGCAAAGCCACACCTTGCCCTAGCGGGAATACCTGCCTCCCTGCAAAGTGCAACTGCTGCTAAAGTAAAATCACGACATATCCCTATCATTTTATTTACATTTTGATTTTTATTAGATATATGATTATATCCAATATTTTTTAAAAAAATCAGTTTATCTTCAAACCTTCGTACAAATGGCTCTTCCTTTCTTTTATCGCTAAGCTTCACTCCATAAGCCTCACTCCAATGTTGATGGAGCAATATATTTTGTACATAAGATATAATAGTTTTTATATCCTTTGGTATATTGGTAACCATATCTTTCATGGTTTTTATTTCTGTCATAATACCATGCTCTTGATAAAATCTAAGATTATTTTTCATTATAATAATCACTCCTATCATTTTAATAGATACTAGGAATAGCTTTAAAACTCTTTGTATTCTACTTTAATGCAATTATACTATCCTCAGAATCATGATGAGTGATATTTTATGCTTTTTTATTAATAAGAAATATTAAAATAAAAATCCCTATAAATTAATAATTAAATAAAATTAATTATTAACATTTCTCTTAAAAGTATAATATGTTCCTCCAAAGTAACATATATAAATTCCAATCATTAAAACAATTCCAGTAATTATACTTAAAATATATGTGGTATCACCAATATAGGTCCTAATTATATCTTTATAAATCAGATAATAATTATATATAAAAATTACAACTCCTATCATGGCTATAGCAATGGGAATTATAAAATACAGTGAAATTTGCTTTAATATAATCTTACTAATTTCCTTATCCTCAACCCCTAATCTTTTTAGCACACTAAATCTATCTTTATGCTCAATAGAATCTGCAAGCTGACTAAGTGATAAAACAGTTAAGCTTATCATAAGTAATACTACACCTAAATATATTCCAAGAATTCTCATAGCTAAAGTCATATTTAAAATATCATTAGTTTCTGCTGACTTTATTCTTACTCTAACTATACTAGATGATATATCATATTTTTCACTGTATTTTTTTACAAATTCATCATTATTTTTTATAAACCACTCATTAACATACTTATATTGAAAATCATCAGCTTCTTCATAACTCATTTCATTATTAATATTAGCTAAAAAGTTTTTCTCTGCAAAAGTAAGATTATCACATACCTTATCTGGTAAAATTATAATATTATTTGCATAAAATCCATAAAGCCCTTCTCCAATAGATTCTTTATAGTATGAATTTTCACTAAGCTTTAATTCTTCTCCGTTAATATTCAAGTTAGCATGATCTTTTATATAACTATTTATTTCTTCATCAGTAACTGCGCTATGCCATTGAGTTGTAAACTCATTATCCTTAAGCTCTATTTCATCATATCCAAGCATACTTCTTAATTTATTAAAATCACTTAAACTTATAGCTATAGTTGAAACATTATTTTTATCTTTGTTGTAAAAATCATCTTTATTTATAAAGTATTTTTCTACCTCACAATAACTATTTACATCATGACCCTTGTTATTTAAGTAATCTATAATCTCACTATAATCTAACTTTGGAATATCATTGATATCAGTTATATTATTTTCTGTTAAAAAACCATTACTATAATTATTTCTTATTTCAACATCATAAGGAACTCTCATATCTAAATATCCTAGAGCCCACTGAGCCATTACAAGTGTGATTATAAAACTTATCATTGCTCCTAAAAATGTCATTGCTATGGTAGCCATTAATATTGGAGCTGACTTTATTTTTGATACTAGTGTTCCTATTAAAAATAAATTTGTTCCTTCATACTTGAAATTAATATACTTATTTTTCATGTGTATGATTATATAAGAAATTGAATAAAATAGTGCATAAGTTCCTATTATAAAAGAAGCAAGGGATATAGGTATAAAAATTAAAGATTCCATACTATAATCAATTTTTGTATTTATTAATTTAAAAGTACAATAACCACATATTATATATAAAATTATTGATACTGCAAATACTACACTATAAACTTTTCCACTTCTTTTAAATTGAAACTCCACTTGCTTAGATGCATTTAACATGTCTATGAGTTTTATTTTTCTTAAAACTATAATGTTATATAATCCTATTATACAAAACATAGACATAAAGAATATAAATGTAATTCCTACTGTATCCATATATAACTTAAAGTTAAATACTACTTCTTGCTTTGCACTCATTAAAACTATAGCTGTAATTACTTGAGAAAATAAAGTACCCACAAATATTCCTGATATTATAGCTAAAATTCCAATTACAAGTGTTTCAACAAAAAACATCAATGCTACATTTTTTTGTTCCATTCCATGTAGTACATATATTGCAAATTCTCTTTGACGTCTTCTTATCATATATTTATTTACATAAGCTATTAGTAAAATAAGCATTGCTGTTATTATATAAGTTGAATACTTTAATATTAATTTTAAATTTTGAAAGTTATAAGATTCTTCTGTAATTAGTTCATAACTTGAACTTGAAAGTGATGTAATAGCATAAAATAAGCTTACGCATATTGTTATTGTAATAAAATAAATTAAATAATCTTTAATAGATTTTTTTGCATTACTTTTGGCTAATTTAACGTACATCTCTTACATCACCACCTAATAATGCTACTACATCTAATATTTTATTAAAAAACTGTCTACGTGTATCCTCACCTTTCACTAATTCTGTAAATATCTTACCATCCTTAATAAATAATATCCTATTACAATAGCTAGCTGTAAATGAATCATGAGTTACCATTAATATTGTTGCACCTAAATCCTTATTTAAATTTGACATCATTTCTATTAACATTTGGGCTGATTTAGAATCAAGAGCTCCTGTTGGCTCATCAGCTAATATAAGCTTAGGATTAGTTACTAATGCTCTTGCACAAGCAGTTCTTTGTTTTTGTCCTCCAGATACTTCATAAGGATATTTCTTAAGTATATCTTCTATTCCAATTTTTCTTGCAACATCTAACACTTTATTATCTATTTCATTTTTTTTAGTTTTGTTTATAGTAAGTGCTAAAGCTATATTTTCATGGATAGTTAATGTATCTAATAAATTGAAATCTTGAAATATAAATCCTAAATTCTCTCTTCTAAACTTTGCTATGTTCTTTTGATTTATTTCAGTCAAATCTTTTCCATCCAAATAAATATTACCAGAGCTAACATCATCAATTGTTGCTATCATATTTAATAATGTAGTCTTTCCTGATCCAGAGGGTCCCATAACACCTACAAATTCACTTTTATATACGTCAAAACTTACATCATCAACAGCTTTAACTATACTACCTTTGTTTCCATAATACTTTTCAACGTTTTTTAAACTTAATATTTTCTCCATTCATCTCACCTCAATAGGATTGTACAATATTTAAACCCTATAAAATTAGATTTAATATTACTTTAATGTTACAATGTTGTCACCTTATATAAGTCTATTTCATAACAAAGCTTCCTTTTGGAAATATTATTATAACCTTTGTATATAAATTTTCCTTTGATTCTATATCTATTGTTAATCCTAATTTTCCACATAACTTTTTACATAAATATAATCCTATTCCTGTAGATTTGTTATTTAATCTACCTTTGCTACCTGTAAAGCCTTTTTCAAATACCCTATTTAATTCAGCTTTGGGTATCCCAAGTCCATTATCTTCTATTATAAGTTGAATTCCATTTTTAATATCCTCAGCATATATTTTCACCTTTGGATTTTCTAAATTTCTATACTTACTAGCATTAACTACAATTTGGTTTATAATAAACCCAAGCCATTTGTCATCACAATATACATTTTTATCTACATTCTCTATTTCAACATCTATGTTATTCAAAATAAATATTTGTTTATTTTTTATTATTACTCTATTTATGCAATTTTCTAATGACATTTCTTTTATTAAGTAATCTTTTTCTACTTATTCACTTCTCGCATAAAATAGAGCTTGATCAACATATCTATCTAAATTCTCAAGTTCCTGCAGCACAAGCCTTGATATGTTTGTCTTATTATTTTCTTCTATAAGCTTAATAGACGCTATTGGAGTTTTAACTTCATGTATCCACTGCTCAATATATTCTTTATATTCCTTTCTTTCATTTTTAATAGAATTTATTTCTTCTCTCATTGACTTACTAGCCTTTTTTAGTAAGTAATAATAAGGTTCTGCCTCTAAATATACTGGCTTATCAATAACCTCGCTAATTAAGTATTTTTTATCTAAATTGTCTATACTCTTTGAAATTTCATTGTAAAATTCTTTTCTATTTTTATATTGAAAGAATAAATAAGTTCCAAGCACTATGATCCATGTAACTGATATTATCTTTAAAGTATCTACAGTATTTCCTACACTAAAAAGAAAAACTAATAAAGTTACTAAGCTAATTAAGTTTAAAAATATCACCGAAAATCTACTTTTTAAGAAATCACCTAAACTCATACTAAATAACCTTGCCCTCTTTTAGTTTTTATATAATCTTTTAATCCAATATCCTCAAATTTACTTCTTATCCTACCAATATTGACTGTAAGAGTATTATCATTTACAAACATAGAGCTATCCCAAAGATATTCCATAATATCTACTCTAGATACTATCTTACCCCTATTATTTAATAAGTAATGTAATATTTTAAGTTCATTTTTAGTAAGCTCAATAACTTTACCATTATACTCAACAGTGCTTGATAAAATATTTATCTTAGCTCCATTATGTTCAATAACATCTATAGTTCCATCACTTAGATAAGCTCTTTTAAGAAGAGAATTTATCCTTGCTAAAAGAATCTGAGTATTATAAGGCTTAGTTATAAAATCATCTCCACCTAATGTGATACCCATCAATTCATCTATATTAGTATCCCTACTTGTTATAAATATAATTGGAACTCTTGAAAAACTTCTTATTTCAGTACAAATTTTAAACCCATCACTTTCAGGCAAATTTATATCTAACAATATAAGGCTTGGGTTATTTTCTTTTACTAAATAAGGAATATTAGAAAACTCCCTTGGTTTAATAATGGAATATCCATTGCTAACTAATACATTTCCTATTCCATTTTGCAGCTGCTCATTATCATCAATTATCATTATAGTGTACATATTTAACAAATCCTTACTCTAAATTATTCTTAATATTTATTATACTAGCATTAAGTAGTTATAAATAATAAAAATTTCCTTAAAAATTATATTTGAGTTTGATTTACTATGTGGTATTTTAGGTTATAAAAAGTGGGAATATGTAAATTTGCTTATTCCGTTGCTTCGCTCTAATTCAACGCAAACTTACATATGCCTACTTAAAAACCATTACATTTTTATAATAATGCGATAGCCTCTGCTATGCATTAAAAATATCTCTTGTCATAAACAATTCCTCCAGTCTTTTGTAATGTATATTTATATTTTATCAGCACTACATAGTGCATAGAACCTCATTCTCATTTAGTAAATAAAAATGAGCCAATATGATAAAGATCATAGTGACCCATTATTTTGTAGTCAATCCTATTTATTCATATTACTATCATATAGATTTTTTAGAGAACATAAATAAGCCTACCTCATTGAGATAAGCTATATAACATCTATGGAATTAACTGAAAACTTTAAAGATTATTAAAATTTCATTGAAAACACTTCAAATAATTTAACTCTTTTCTTATCTAGTTTTTCTAATTCACTATCTATTTTTAATAAATCATTCTTTACTGGATTTACCTCTCTAAATTGCTCTTAAATGAATCTTTTTCATTATATATTTCTCCCTTCTAAAAATAAAAACTTTTACATGTATCCCTAAACACAAGTAAAAGTTTTTTTGTTTCTAAATTTATAATATATATTTATTTTGATTTATATATCAATTGATATCTCCGTAAAACAGGAATTTATAATTATAATTTTTCAAACACTAATGTCGCTTGAATTCTATCTCCACCAAGCATCCCTTTACTTCCTGATGCCGCTGTAGTAATTGTATGTAATCGATATCCCTTTGCCGCTTGAGCATTTATGACTTCTTCTAATTCCGTCAGATTTCCAGACCCTGTTCCAAGAAATTTTTCTTTTAAAACTACTTGCATCACTACATAATTCATAAAAGTTCCCCCTTTTAAATTTAAATTTAAATTTATCTCTATATTAATGTACATTTTTATTATACATTATTGCATATAATTAATCTATAATTGCTTAAAAACTCATTATAACTTAATTTAAACACACTCTATCCAATTTTAGTAAAGACCCATTTACTTATGGTAAGGTTCACCACTCCGTAACAAAAAAATAAGATAGTCTTTTAAATCCTATCTCAACAACTTTTATCTCTTAATATGTGAATGTATTATAATTTCTATTTATTTTGTATTACATGCTACAGTATTACAAATCCAATAAACAAAGTCTCTAAATATATTAAATTACTTATTACAATATGCTTTACTGCTAATACATATGTATATTGGCTAGGTGTATCTTTTATTTTCTAAGTCATCTTCCATTTCATAAATACTATTAGCCAACATTGTATTTTCTATTCCTGTTAAAGCCGGTAACTTAATTATAAAAAAGGATATAATAAATCCTTTGTAAAAATATCCGCTAATTTTACAAACACTGCTTCTATTTTAGGAAGTGCATCTCTTCCTTTTGTATTAAATACAGCCTATTAATACGATTATCCTTTTCATCTGTCTCTACCTTAAGTTTATTATATTTATTGATGTTTATATTGGACGTTGTACATATCCATACTGCTGTAAGTTTGCTAAAAATCAATCGTATTAACTGATAAAATTAGCATAACAACTTATTATATCCATAATAAAGTAAAAAAAGTAGTATTAGGAATTTATATAACTTGCCTAATACTACTTTTTCATTTATTTAAAATGTTTATCAATTACATTAATATATAAAATATAAAAAATGTAGCGCCGACTAGAAATTCGAAGTTACTATTTTTATAACATACTCTTAATCTACATTGCAGTTAATCCACCATCGATAACAAATTCTGATCCTGTTGAATAACTTGATTCATCTGAAGCAAGATAAAGTACTAGGTTTGAAACTTCTTCAGATTTAGCCATTCTTCTAATAGGAATTTGTTTAGAAAGTTTCTTAATCACCTCATATGAATCTCCTTCAGTAACCATCGGTGTTTCTATTACACCTGGATGTACTGAATTTACTCTAATTCCAAGTGGTGACAATTGAATTGCTGCTGCCTTTGTCATTCCACGGACTGCAAATTTTGTATCTGTATAACCAATTGCCCCACCTACTAATCCATTCATAGATGAAATATTTACTATTGAACCATTTCCTGATTTCTTCATAGAAGCCGCTACTGCCTTAGTCCCAAGAAAAACAGATACTTGATTTATATCTACAATTTTTCTATATTCATCTTCAGTAATTTCTAATAAAGGTTTATTTATACTTATACCAGCATTATTCACTAAAATATTAACTTGTCCAAATATTTTTTCAGTATCCTCTACAACCTTTTCCCAACTAGCGGCATCTGTAACATCTTGTTTTATAAATTTTACATTACCACCTATTTCTTTCTCTAGTATTCTACCTTCTTCTTCATTTAAGTCAGTAAAGACAACTTTTGCACCTTCACTTGCAAATAAACGTACATGAGATTCTCCCATACCTCTTGCTCCACCAGTAATAATTGCCACTTTATTTTTTAAACGTTCCATTTATAATTTCTCCTTAACTAAATTTTTTATTTATATCATATTCATTAATTCATATCCATTTTTAGATATTACAATTTTTGAATTGAACCTACAGGATAATTATTGCTTTTTAATAAATATCATCCTGTAATTATATATTTTCTTTCTTATTAACAATATTTAGTTAGTTCAGCTTAAAGTATCTATAAGCTTATAACTAACACCAATATAAAAGAAGATTAATAAACTGTAGATTGGTCAATCACATAAATGTGAACAACAAACCTAAGGTTTTTATTCTTTCTTTGAAAATTCTACAACTATTTTTTTCAATACATACTGCCACCAATGATTGATTATAATACCTAAAAGAAAACTTGGAATTTTTATTTTCTTTGCCTATCTTAGATTATATAATGCTAATTATTTTTAGACTTTTAAAAAACAAATAGATTTGCTAAAAGAGCACCATATATAATAGATACATATTTATTAGAAGTTATTGGACATGTTCCACTGGCACATCCAATTTTTTTATAGTATATATATCCTAATAAAGCACCAATAATTGAAGCAATAATATATTTTCCCATAATTAAAAATCTCCTTATTATAAAAGTATTTGTTATATCTAATATTAAGGTAAAAATAAATTTTTATATGTAACTTAGTCACTGAAATATATATTAAATTAAGTTATTATAATTTATATAATAAGCGTGTATTTATTTTACTAAAAATAAACTATAACATTTCATTTAGTAAAGGAGACTATAAATGAATAATCATAAATTTGATGTAAAAAAATTAAATAAACTAAATAATCCTGAAAGATTAAGTTTAATTGATTTAGATAAAATTATAGAAGAATTACAATTACCTAAAGATAGTACAATTGTAGATATTGGTATAGGTACTGGTATATTTTCTGAAGCCTTTTTAAGTAAATTACCAAATTCTAAGGGATTAGGATTTGATATTTCTGAAGATATGATTAAATGGGTAAAGGAAAATAGAAAGGATACCTCAACTGGAAGGCTATCCGTAGCAATAATGAGTGAAAATGAAATACCTTTAGCTGAAAATACTGCTGACTTAGTTTTTATGATTACAGTTCATCATGAACTAAAAGATCCTGTAAGCTTATTAAAAGATGCAAAAAGAGTTTTAAAAAATGATGGTAAGCTTTTAATTTGTGATTGGAAAGAGGGAGTTCATAAACACTTTGTAACAAAGGAAAGTATATTACAAGACTTGGACTTGTCAGGATTTAAAAACATTAAAGAATTAAATAACTCAAATAAATTAATTTCTTTAATTGCCACTAAGTAGTTTTATTATATTAGATCTATGGAAATAGTATTTAAATATTATTTCCATAGATCTATTTGTAAATTTAAGAGCGACTAGATAAATTTGTGTAGTTTTTATTTTTATTGTTTTTTATATTACTAGAAATTTTTATTTCCAGTAATATTTTTTTATCTAATTTAGTACATACAGTTTCATATTTTTTTATAATCTGTGGCTCAAGTTTTACATTTTTTAATTTCTTCATTGTAATCAAAGTTAGTATCAATTCTCTTTGTCATAATAATTCCGCCTAGATTTGTATGGTATATTATTCCATTACACTATTTTCTCTTTACTGGAATCCAAACTTCACAATAGTAATTTTCATCTAGAATTCCTTTTTCGTACTCACTTGGATCACTATACATTTCTACATTATAACCTGCAGCAATCTCATAATCTCTACAGTTTGGTAACCACTCTGAAAATATTTTCTTATTAGTTTCTTGAATTGATGTTTTTCCTTGTCCATGACAAGGGAAAACAGCCCAAGTAAACTTAGGAATTGTTTTAACTATATACCCTTCCATGCCTTCTTTCTCTTTAGAATAATCCTCTGCAATAAGGTACTCAAATTCATTACCGCCCATTTCCTCATCAATGTTAATACCATACATTCCGCATATATCCTTTAGCTTTCCTTGTGAAATATGCTCATTCCAGAATAAAGGTACCTCTGTAAATGCTGTATCATATTTAAATTTCTTAGATGCTCCTATAACCTTAAATGAATCCTTCTCAACTATTTTATACTCCATGATATATCCACCTTCCAATGAAAATTTAATTTTAAGGGCAACAAATGACTTTATCATAGCACCCTCTTTACGAACTGCAGATGGTGTAACCCCATGAAATCGTGTAAAAGCTTTAGTAAAGCTATCTGGAGAATCATATCCATACTTTATTGCAATATCTATTATTTTTTCATTACTAGATAAGACTTCACTGCCGGCAAGTGCAAGTCTTCTTCGCTTAATGTATTCACTTACAGAATAGCCACATAACATTCCAAATCCCTTTTGAAAATAAAAAGGTGAAATATTTACTCTATCTGCAATTTCTTTAATAGATAAATCCTCTGTAATATTTTCTTCAATATAAGAAATAGCTTCTCTAATACTTTCAATCCATTCCATAATTTTAACCCCTTTCAATTCGTTAATCTAATCTTATCATCATTAAAGATTGACATCCCGACTTTTTAAGTTTTCTTTTGTCCTACAATTATTATATCAAAAAGTGAATACGATAATTATCTTATAACAGGTATCTGATATGATATTGAATTAATTTTTCCAATTAAAATCTATTAATTAATTTATCTTTTTAGCTTACATAACGGTATTTTACTTATAAAAATAGTCTTAACCATTAATTTTGCTTGATTAAGACTACTTTTCTTATTTATTTATGATAGTTTCCAGTATTAGTAGAAAGTCATTTATTACTCTAACTTTATATAATGTGATTTTTTATTACGTTTAGGGCAATTTCTTTTTACCACCGGCAAATTATCAGGAACTAGTTCCCATTGATATTTTTTTAAATAGCTCATTTTGCTCCTCCTAGTCATTCAATTTTTAGGATTTGCAAAGTCTATTTTATTACATTTTTATAATAATGCAATAGCCTCTGCTATGCATTAAAAATATCTCTTGTCATAAACAGTTCCTCCTATCTCTTTTCTATATAAATTTTATCATCTCAATATAGTACATAAAACCTCATTCTTATTTCATAAATAAAAATGAGCCAATATCATAATGACTCATTATTTTAAAATAAAATGTTCTTTATGGTATAGTTCAGCGTACCGTAAGTAAAAAAGTTTAGACTTGCCCGTACACAATATAATTAATATAATTTCAAATTCAAGTTTCAACTATGTTTTTATAAAAAATAAGTAGAAAAACCACCTAGATTCTACTACTTATTTCAAATTAATATTTAACCAATTTGGTATTTTCTTATCTTTCCAAACAACTTCACCATCTTTAATAACCATAACTAATTTAAACATTTCTGAATTATCATATATATTAATTTTGTCACATATATTAATGACTTTACTCAAATTTGCTAACGAATCGAAGTATCTTCTTTCTATAGCCTCATCTGGTATTCCATGACCACCTTTTCTTACTCGTATTGCAACTCTTTCTTTCGCAATATCAACACTTTTTACCCCTATATAATTCATAGTAACATAAAATCCTTTTTCTTTTGCCAATTTTATATTACTAATAATACTTTTTCCTGATAAAGTAGTTTCTTGATTAAATGATATTCCTTCAACTATATATTTTTTTATTAGTTTTATAGCTTCTCTAGCACATTTAATTTGAAGATTATTATCTTGCCAATGTCCTATCCTTGAAACCATTTCATCAGTATTTATTCTCTTTTCATCTATATTTTCATTATAATAAATAGATTTATATATAGAAGTTTTTCCTGCACCATTAACTCCTGCAAATATAGTATAATTTTTCATATTAATTACCTATAACTTTCATTTGCTCTCTTTGTAATAGGATATTAGATAAATTTGCATAAAAATCTTGTTCTTCTTTTGTTTTTGAGTTTAAAAGCAATTCCATAATATCAGTATAGGAATACTTTAAAAAAATATCATATAAATTGATACACTTATTATCCATATAATCCTCCTTTAGAACTTAATTTATAAATTAATTATATACCAAAGAATTAAAATAATAAACCTAAGATATAATAATTTTGGTTCTCCATAGATACGGTTCAACATAAGTTATTCTAAATCTTCTCTTACTTAACCACAACCTCAAACCACTTCTCCCCACTACCAATTTCATTCCTACTCCTATCTACCGCTACAATTCTTAAGTTTGATGTATTGTCTAGTCTTAACTTTTCTTTATATTCATTTATTACTGTTCTTGAGTTAAAGTGGCTTCCATCTACATAATGAAGTATGCATAAAGTTTTATTATAATCTTCTATTAATTCTCTAAATAAGCCATTTATATGTCCATCATCACAATTGAAGGCAAATCCGCATACACAAATAATATCTGATTCTTTAAACTTATTAAACATATCTACGTATCTTTTAGACATCTTAACAGAAGTTAATGGTTTTATACCACTTTGGGTAAATAAGAAAGGGACTATTATATGGTTTTTCTCCTTGTTTTCATCAAAGGATATTATTTTATTTAAATATGGATCATAGTAATCATTTATACATCCATTTAGGTAATACACCTCTTCCTTAGTTATATCTTCTATAAATGAATTATAGTTTGTTGTTCCTATTGCATTTATATCTACAAATTCTTTTAGATATAAAACATCATGATAGTATCCATTACCTTCTTTTATTTTCTCTGTATTACTTTTAGCTATTGATTCTATATATCTTTTTACTGTATATAAAAATATAACTATTTTATTGAATTTACCCCAATCTGTTTTGGGACTATAAATGTATCTCCAATTAGAATCAATTAATGTTTGATAATCTAATGCTCTTGAATATATATCTTCTAATATCTGCAATCCAAATTTAGTTATTTTCTCTTCATTATTGTAGTGTTCTTTAATATCTAAGTCCTCATTTTCTATTAATAGTTCTAAGCCCTTCATACCTGTGTTTGTATAATCTAATGTAAATATTGCTCCAAGATCATCAAATAAATCTATGCTTTCTGGACTATCATAAAAAATCCCATCATTTAACCTATGTATTAAATCTTCACCTAATGATCCTATTAATAATTCAAGTATTGCCCTTGTTATATTTCTTATATTTAACTTAAATTGATAACTTACTTTTTCTATTTCTAAAAGTTTTAAAAATGCTGAAAAATAGTTACTTCCAAAAAGTGAGTTATTACCTCCTAGTAACGGATTTAACTTTATTATATGAGAATAATTGTAGGATCCTAATTCTAAAGCTGTTATATCTAAAAATACTTTATCAATATCAAGTCCATTATCATATAACTTTTGTGATATTAAGTTAACCTTTTCATCAAAGTTATTTAAGTAATCTAAAATATTGTTTCTTTTGTTTTCTAAACTACCTTTTACTATTGATTCATATTGTGTCTTTGTAAAAGCAGTTAGTTTTTTATTATCAAAGCCTTCTGGTAACCACCTTGCATAATTTGATTGTTTATCAACATTATTTAATTGTTCTTTTAAATTTATCTTATCATCACTAGTATTCATTCTAAAAATATCAAGTGCAAACTTTCCACCTGACGGTAACCCATATGAACATTCCGCACCAGCTCCAAAAAACAAAGAAATCTTAGTCATAATCCTCCCCCTTTAATAACACTCTTTATGCCAATTATAGCATAAATTACATTTATTAACATAATATTAAACTTATAAAATGCATATTAAACTCTCCATTCTATAATAAGCAAATCCTCATGTTGTTTACTATCTAAATAACTACTATGATAAATGACTACAGGATTAATTTATTTAATATGGTTTAAATAAGTCCTAAATAATCAATTAATCTTTTATTTGAACCAATCTCATTTACTCACCATAAGATTATTCCTATATAAGTAAAAATTCAAACTATACATATTATAAAAAAATGTAGTTACCTTATTTATAAATAAAGTAACTACATTTTTTTATTTTCAAATTCAAATTAGATAATTCATGTAAAAGTCTTGCTCTTCTTTTATCTTACATTAGTAAAACCATTTTTATCTCCTCACTAAATTCTCTATAGCTAATTTTTGAGCTAATTTTTTGGCTAATCAATTACACTAATATAAATCAATTTACAATTATTGTATATAATTATAACTTAGTTTAGTGCCTTGGTAAATCATTTGATTTTATTGAGAAATAAAAAATACTGCATATTAATTTCTTAATAATACAGTATTTTTATAGTCTTACAGTATAGTCTATCTAATTTATTCAAACGATAATGCTACTTCACCATCACCAACTATTGCTATTATTCTTTTTGGTTCAATATAATTTAGATAAAATTTAGTGTTATATGGTATTGCGCTAATAAATTCAATATTCATTTCTTCATCAAGAATCATCATTTTAGTAGGAACGTTAGTGAGTAGTGTTACACCTATATTAACATTAGTTGTATTATCAAATTTATAAAAACCCTCTGTATAGGTTTTTGAAACAGTTGGTACAGGTTCAGCATAACTAGATGTTGCACTTGCACTAATACTGTTATTTAATGATATAAGTATTATTAGTGCTAAAAATATTTTTTTTATCATCATTTGTATTCTCCTTTGTTTTCTTTTAGTTTTTGATAAAAAAAAATTTTTATGCTTATAATGTTGATTATTAATATTAATTTAGTTCGTCCTTTAGAAAAAAGTAGACTATCTATATTAAAGAAAGTATATATTGTCATTATTCTTTCAAAACTTTATATTTAATCTAAGAATTTTGGTTTTCAAGAGACATTCTTCTTATGGTAAGTAAAAAGTCAAACTGTATCTATTATAAGAGGACGTAGTTACTTTATTTATAAATTAAGTAACTACAAAATTCACTTTAAATAGCTTAATAATTGACAACATAATAAATTAAAAGTAATATTGCTATCTAATATTACTTATTATAAATATTCTTCATTGTTACTCGTCCATATTTCAAAATCTAAATTACCTATTGATTATTATATTTATATATACTGTTTGACATTAAATCAAAACATATAATATAATCTCATTGTTATAGTATCATTTATATAAAACATGGACTATTATTGCTATTCTTGCATTTGAATAGTATTTTCAAATAGACATAAAAATTGTAATTTACTATGCAAGTTTTTATCTTAAATAATTAAAACGTTGTTTTACTAATAAAACTAAATACAATTTACAAATAGGAGGAAAAAGTTATGCATCAAGGCCAAGAAAAATTTTTAGGTTTTATTTTAGAAAGAGTTCAAGAAGGTAAAGTTGATGAAGCAAAATCCTTACTTGCTGAAAGCTTTAAAAAACAATCGGAAGGTACTTTTTCACATGAATATATTATAGAGTTTATCCCTAAAATGATTGCTTTATTAAAGCCAGAAAAGGTTGAAGAAGTTAAAGCGATTATGCAACAATTTGCTCAAAATCTAAATAAATAAGATACTTTAGAATATTAATCATATGCTATTTCTTAATACATAGTTATAGAATAATATAATATTTTATATAAAAAAAGGATAGTACATGATAAAGGCACCCAATAAGAAATTACGTCTTGTTGGGTGTTCTTTACTTATAAGTATCAAAATCATTTAGTAATTTATAGTTTTGATACATCCACTTCTTAATTTATATGCAATTTATTCAAATGGATAAACTAAACCTATTTGATTTCTTACTTCATCCATAATTTTAGCTAGCCCTAATGTAAAATCATGAGATGCCACATTACTTTCTAAAGATTTGTTTATAATACACCTATTTGCTTCTTCAATTTCATACTTGTATCCAGCTTCTTCATATTTATCTATATACTTTTCATTAGCATCTTCATTATATAAATATGCTTCTTTTGACATCCAAAAAGTTGGTATAACTATTTTTCCTTTTTCTCCATATATAACTGCTGTATTATCTGTATCAACTGCTATTGAGCATGTTAAAGAAGCCAATATTCCATCTTCATACTTTAAATTAATAATATCACTTTCATCTACATTAGTATTTGTATATTCAGCACTTGCCTTTATTTCTTTTGGAAAACCATTTGATATATAGTTAGAAAATAAAATTGGGTAAATACCAACATCTAATAATGCTCCTCCAGCTAAATTAGGATTATATAATCTTGAATTTACATTATACTCACTCTTAAATCCAAAGTTTGCTGTAATTAATTTAACTTTTCCTATTTTACCTTCTTTAATCCATTTTTTTGCTTGATTTACTGCTGGTAAAAATAAAGTCCAAAGTGCCTCCATTATAAATATATTATTTTCTTTTGCAAGCTCTAAAACTTCTTGTCCAGTTTTATAATTATATGAAAATGGTTTTTCACATAGTATATGTTTTTTAGCTTCTATACATTTCTTAGCATAATTCATATGGTAATTGTGAGGTGTTGCTATATAAACCGCGTCTATATGATCATCATTTAAAAAGTCATCTATATTAGTATAGTACTTTTCTATATTATACTTCTTCGCAAATTCTTTTGTTCTATCCTCGTTTCTTCCATAAACAGAAGAAAAAATTCCTTCTTTAGTATTATTAACTTCTTTTGCAAAAGCATTGGCTATTGTACCAGGTGCTATAATTCCCCACTTTATCATAAATTGATACTCCTTTCTTTTATTACCATAATTATATAAGACTTATTCTAAGAATATCAAATAAAAAATGGATATATAAGCATGCTTATTTAGTAACCTTACTAAATATTAATCTGAACTTATACATTCCACTTAAAAATGAAACTTACTCTTATACTTTTATCGCCGATAACTCATCTCTAATTCTAAACAAGCTATATAATTTTTTATGCTTGATAAAACAATAAAAGGCCATATAAGTTATTAATAACCCATATAGCTTTTTATTACTTGAGAATATTTAAAATATTTTTATACAATTATATTTAGTAATAATTTATTTATTATTCTTTAGCCACATAATTGCACTATATGTATGTATAGCTGCTCCAGTAACTAATATATCTTCGTTAAATGTAACCTTTGGATGATGCATAGGATATCCATACTCAGGGTTTTCTTCTTTAGTTCCTGCTCCTAACATAAAGTACATGCTTGGTACCTTATAAGAATAAGATGCAAAATCTTCTGACCCCATACCTTTTCCGCCTTCAAAGCAATATACTGCTTTTTCTCCTAGAAGATCTTTGATATAAGATGCAATTTCATCGGCTAATTCCTTATCATTATTTAATGGAGGTACAGAGGATAATTCTTCTACTTTAGCTTCACCTCTAAACATTTTTGCAGTCATAGTTGCTACTTCATTTAGTCTCTTGAATATAAATTCTCCTATTTCTTTTGATACATTACGTATTGTTCCTTCCATTATAACCTTATCAGGTATTATATTAGGTGCATCTCCACCTGAAAACTTACCTATAGTTAGAACTGCTGGCTCAGCTGGAGCAATTTCTCTACTTATAATTTCTTGTAGTGATAGATATACATGAGCTGCAATATTAATAGGATCTACTCCAGTTTCAGGCATAGCTCCATGACATCCAACCCCATTTACAGTAATTCTGAATCTTATGCAACCTGCCATACTTGGTCCTGTTGAATATAAAACCATGTTAGATGGGCTTCCAGAATGGACATGCATTGCCATTGCTGCATCTACTTTAGGATTTTCTAGAACTCCAGCATCAAGCATTTTTTTCGCGCCCGTAAATCCTTCTTCATCTGGTTGAAAAACTAATTTAATTGTTCCCTCTATTTGATCTTCATATTGCTTAAGTAGCTTAGCAGCACCTAGGAGCATGGCAGTATGAAGATCATGACCACATGCATGCATGTTACCATTATATGATTTAAATTCACAACTACTTTCTTCACTTACAGGAAGAGAATCCATATCTGCTCTTAAAAGAAATGTTTTGCCAGTTTTTTCTCCTTTTATAGTAGCAACAATTCCACTATCACATATTTCCTTTGGGTCATATCCAAATTCCCTAAGTTTTCCCATTACAAATTTTGTAGTTTCAGGAAGATGATCACCAACTTCGGGATTTTCATGAATTGTTCTTCTAAACCTTATTATTTCGTTTTTTAGTAGCTTAGCACTTTCTAAAATTTCTTTCATAATATCACCTCGTGTACAGTATTTACATAATTCTATTGACTCATACTTAATTGTTTTAATTGTTATTATTCCAACTAATATTTAGCATTCATATTGCCAAATGTTAGTTGGAATATATTATATAATATCAAAAATTATCATTAAGTTACAGTACACTTTTCTATACTTATCTTTATTTGAATGTAATTATTTATATATATAAACATTTACATTAATAAATTTTCTTATTCTCAACCTTAAATAAATTTATCATATTAAATTTTATATTTACTGAAATTTTAAATTTGCTATTCTTATTTATTTAAGTTCTAAAAAGCGTTCTATATGGAGGCTTTTAAATCTATGTAAATACTGCTTTTTTTCGTTATTTCCATAAATATGCGTCAATAAAATAAGAAAAGTCCACCATTAACTTGTGGACTTTTTGGCTATACATCTTTTACACTTCTATAAAATTTTCATTTTCATCTACTTTAAATAGTGGAAGTCTTTTTAAAAATATAATATCATCTCTATTGGATGCATCTCCTTCAGCTAAAATTGCAGCTTTAGCTTTTACTATTCCTCCAACTTTTTCAACTAAGTTTTCAACACTTCTTAAAGATTCACCTGTTGAAATTACATCATCTATTATAGCAACTTTTTTCCCATTAATCTTTTCTGAATCAACTTTATCTAAACATAGAAACTGTTGTTTTTTAGTAGTAATTGAATTCACTTCTTCAGTTATTGGTGAATCCATATAAGATTTAATACTTTTTCTTGCCACTATAAATTCTTTCATTCCTAAAATTTTAGATATTTCATAAGCTAGAGGAATTCCTTTTGCTTCAGCTGTAACAATTATATCTATATCTTTTAACTTTTCTGCTATTGCAGGAGCAACTGTTTGAACTAACTCTGCATCACCTAGTATTACAAAGCTTGCAATTGCTAAATCTTCTTTTATTTTTATTATAGGTAATTCTCTTTTTAATGAAAGTAATTCTAGATTATATGAACTCATATTAAATTTCCCCCTTAAAATAATACTTGTGCAAATCTTGTTATAATACCTGCTAGCATTCCAAGGAATGGATCTGTTATTGCTGTAACTCCCATAGTCACTCCCCCAACTAAACTATCTGATCCAGCTAAAGCACTAGCTGCATTTCCAGGTAATGTAACTAATATACCTAATACAAATAAAAATCCACTAATTGATTGAGATGGCACATATTTACCTATCTTAGGTAATAATCCAAAGAATAAAATTGCTGCCATAATCAACATCATAATTACTCCTGCTGCCAATGGATGTGGTGCACTTCCTGTTGCAGAGATTATAGATTCAACTGGTGCGCCACCAAATAATGCTGAACCCATATCTGCAATGCTACTTATAACAGAAAGATGATCTATATTTACATTTGTATTAGCCATACTTCCAGTTATTTGTCCAAATGCAATATTAGATCCAATGTTTAAGCACACCATCCCCAATGCCCCTCTTAAGATTCTTAAGTTAAATATAAATTTTTTCTTTTCTATTTTTTCCTTAGGAATTTTAACATTTCTCATTTCCTTATTAAGCATATTAGCAACGATACTTGAAAGAGCTACTGAAATAGTAATAGTTAAAACTAAATCATTTGTAGCGAAATAAACAATAACTGCACTTACTAATGATACAGCACTTACTTTATTATCACTTTTAAGCATATCCATAGATACTTTAGCAAGCATTATGCCAACACCGGCCATCATTCCTGAAGTAATAGTCGGCCCCACAAAATCTATTATCCTGCTTAAAAATCCGAACATTCCTATAAGTGTCATTATAGCAGCTCCAAAGAATATCATTGATAATCTCTCTTTCATATCTTTACCAGCAGTACCTGCATATGTTATAGTTTCCGCCTGGAATGATATTGGTGCAACTGAACCTGTTATTAAATTACCAATAGCACCTACTAAAAAAGCGAAAGCTGTTGGTATTGATGCAAACCCAAATGTTAATGCTAATAAACCTTGTGGAAGTCCATTTAGAACAACACCTATGATTGCAAGAAAGTCAGTAACAAAGTCTGACATAGTTGTTTTCCCCCTTTGAGTTGCCTACCTATTTCATAGTAATAAATAAATCATCATAGTCAGAACCTTTACGGAGTTCTGGTAGAGACTTTTGGACCATATTACCAAAAATATATGAAGACAGTATTTTTTTCCATAACTATAATAACATTCCTGTCGAATATTTTCAACTATTTTAAAACAATTATTCGTATTCCACTCTAAAAAAATTCTGTTATTTATTTATGTAAAGAAAAAAACAGGTAATTAATTAATACCTGTTTTTTGATTATCTTATTTGGTAGGTGCAGGAAGCTCATCTATTTTAATTCTAAATAAGCTATATGGCTTTTCTCTTAAATCTTTTCCATAATGATAATCAGCTTGTCTATTTAGTTGATTTGCAATAAAATATAAATATTTATCAGGACCTATAGAAAGTGTATCTGACCATAAAATTCTTGGATCATGAGCTATAGTTTTCATTGTGCCATCTAGTAAAATAGTCCTAATACTATTATTTTCATAATCACCTGCATATACTGTTCCTTTAACATCAGACATTAATCCATCAGAAGCACCTTTTTCCCCTAGATTTTTAAAGTAAGATGATAATACTTCATCTGGAATTGATCTATTCCTTAAAAGTTCTGTTTCAATTGAATATAAATTTCTGCTTGACAATGGACAATAATATAGTATATTTCCATCAGGAGATATAGCAATACCATCTACTGAAAAATTAATTGGTTCTGTTGGCCCATCCTCTTTCCTTTTAAGTAATACTTCTCCTTCAACTTTTGGTATGAAATTTGGATCAGGTACTGTTGATTTATCACCATTTAATCTTCTGAATGCTTTACCTGTCTTTAAATTAAGCACAATAATTGCTCCTTTAATTTATTAATCATTTAACTAAAAATTATTAAAGGACTTACTAAAACTGAGTAAGTCCTTTGTTTAAGTTTCATATTAAGTTCCACAAAATGTTCTATATGGACGATTTGAAGGTTCTGGTAATGTTGAATACTCATCTTGCTCTTTAGAATATGCAAATGGTTTTGAAAGAGCATCTAAAAGTCTATCCATAACTCCATAGTCTTCATTTTTTACTGCAGCATCTAATGCTTCTTCCACTCTATGATTACGTGGTATTATATAAGGATTAGAGCTTTGCATTAATTGTTTAACTGATTCTTTTGTTTCTGATTGCCTTGTTAGTCTTTCTTGCCATAGTTCATTCCATTTACTAAATTCAGATGTACTAAACATTGCAATGCCATCTTTTTTATCAATAGTTAATGCGGCAAATGTATTTGTATAATCTGCACCATATTTATGCATCATGCTTAAAAGATTCTCAATTAATGATTTATCTTCATCTTCTTCATTAAATATTCCAAGTTTTGAGCACATTCCAGATAACCAATTTTCTTCATATATATTTGCAAATTCTGAAATTGCATTTTGTGCTAAATCAACAGCTTCATCTTGATTAGTATGAATTAATGGTATTAATGTTTCTGCAAATCTTGCAAGGTCCCAAGCTGCAAGTTTAGGTTGATTGCCATATGCATATCTTCCTTGAACATCAATAGAGCTAAATACTGTTTCTGGATTATATACATCCATAAATGCACAAGGTCCATAATCAATTGTTTCTCCACTAATTGTCATATTATCTGTATTCATAACTCCATGAATAAACCCTACCAATTGCCATTTTGCTATAAGCTCTGCTTGCTTTTTTATTACTTCTTTTAAGAAAGCTAAATATTTATTTTCTTCATCAGCAATATAAGGATAATGTCTATTTATAGTGTAATCAGATAATTCCTTAAGCTCATGAATATTTCCGAATCTTGAAGCATATTGGAAAGTACCTACACGTATATGGCTTGATGCAACACGTGTTAATATTGCTCCAGGTAAATAATCTTCACGTATTATTTTTTCACCAGTAGTAACTACTGCTAAACTACGAGTTGTAGGAATTCCTAGTGCAGCCATTGATTCACTTATGATATATTCCCTTAACATTGGTCCTAAAGCAGCTTTTCCATCTCCACCTCTTGAATATGGAGTTCTCCCAGAACCTTTAAGTTGAATATCTAACCGCTCACCAATAGGAGTTATATGCTCTCCAATTAATACTGCTCTACCATCTCCAAGCATAGTAAAATGTCCAAATTGATGTCCCGCATATGCTTGTGCAAATGGTATTGCTCCTTCTGGAAGTTTATTACCTGCAAGGATTTCTACTCCGTCATTACTTTGCAGGAATTTAGAATCTAACCCTAAAGAATTTATTAATGAATAATTTAAGGCAACTAGTTTAGGTGATGGAACACTGCTTGGATCCTGTATAGTGAAAAATATATCTGAAAGCTTTAAATAACTATTATCTAAATTAAACTTAGTATTTTTTACTACTTCTTTTTGTGTCATATTTTCTTCTTTTCCTCCTCGTTATATATTTTAATTAATAAATCTATAATTAATTATTAATAGACAAGCTAACTAACTTAATCATCATATTTTAAAATTAATTTGTCTAACTAAATAAAACATTATAATTAAAATCATGTTTTATTTCATAAAAATTTAATCTTATTTAGTTTTTACCTCTAACTAGTTATTATACTAATTAGATTTAAATTAAATTTTTATATCCTCTAAAATCTCCTTATTATATAAATATCTATTAATATTACTAATAAATCTTAAAGCTCATTCAATTAAAATAAATATTATCAAATAAAAATTATTATTTATTTTAATTATAGCATAAAAGTATGATTCAACTAAGTTTTACCATAAAAAAGATTATGGAGTTTTTTATTTTCTCCATAATCTTTTTTATTTTGTATTAGCCAACTTATTAATTGCTTCTTCTTGAGTAGAAGTAAAATATATACTATTGCCTCTATTACTTTCATAAATGAAATCTTTTAATGCTTTACTTGTATACACAGAAAAATCTCCCCAAATAGCAAATTTAGTTTTGTAATTGATAAAGCGTTGTAAAATATCACCTGCAATTCCTGTACTTAACTTAAAGAAATCTTCTATTACAGCTTCTTTATTAATAGCAATTCTATAGCAACCAGTTTCATATGATATTGTAGCCATTAGATCTAAGGCTGATTGCACATCCTTTAATATTACATCTTGACTTTCTATAGCAGCAATTTCTATTCCCTTATTACTTACTTTTGTAATCTTCATTTTAATTCTCCTTATATAAATTATTTAATAAACCTTCTCTTACTTTTTCAATCCATCTCAATTCATTTTCATAGGACATAATCATATTTTCATAAAGCATTTTCCAAATAAAATACTCTGTATTAGAACGATCTTTGAAATTCTTTTCTCTTCTTTGTTCTTCTTTATACATAGATACATATCTGTTGACTTCTGTTTCATATTTTGATAGTAATAACTCAATTTCATTTATATCTAAACGCCCTGACCATGCAAGTTGTATTAAAAATTGCTTTTTAAATTCAGGTACTTCAACATTAGTATTAATAATCCAATTTTCTAATTCTTTTAATCCTAATTCTGTAATAGAATATATTTTTTTAGAAGGGGCACTTTCTTGATGCTTCACTTCATTCACTACTAAATTCTTTTCCAGTAATTGAACTAGTGATTTATATATCTGATTATTATTACCTGACCAGTAAAAAAATGGAGACTCTTGAATAATTTTTTTTATATCATATCCAGTCAATGGTTGCCAACTTAACATTCCTAAAATTGCATAATCTATTGTCATTATTATTCCTCCTCTAACCTATGTTAATAATAACATAGGTATACAATATCATATGTATATTTTATAGTCAATATATAATATACACATTTTCATTCCATAAAATTTCAATTTATTCTTATAAACTATATCTTAATTATTAAACTATAAAAAATAAGATAGACTTATTTGAACTGTCCCCTTTGTACTTAACAGGGCCATATCAATTAAAAGTCTACCTTTATAATTTTATCAATTCATTCTATTTATTTTTAATATATTAACTTATCGTAATTCAGCATTTCCCTATATTAATTATTCTTTAATGCATTTTTATTACTGTATTAATATTTTTAATTTATCCTTGTCAAAGTTAACACATCTTTACAACCTATTATAATTGGAACTTTCTCTATTTTAACAATACTAGTATCTATCCCAAACCATTTAGCTGGTGAAACAGTCCATTTTTTAATTAATAATTTTATACTAGTTATAAAGTTATCCCACCTAGAAAGCTCATGTTCATTAGAAAGTACTTCTTCTAATAATACAAATTTAAAATCTCCAACAACAAATTTTCCATTTTGATTAATAGTATAATCCTTTGGAGTATATTTAATTTCACCACTTTTAACTAAATCTTGAATTATTTGATGTAAAAACACATTTATCTTTTGGTCTATACGGAAACCTAGATTAAATTGAATACTAAATGCTTCATTTGGAACAATTGTTTTTACACTATATTCTGTAGTATATGGTTCATCTGTTACTCTAACATTTATAAACCAATAGAATTTTGCACGTTTAGGTTGTTTATTAAAAATAGAAAATATTATCTTACTTTCTATTTTCTTATTATCTTGTGATTCTGTCAAATAAACAAGATTAGTTGCATATAAAGGTATTTCTTTATCTTCTTGCAATGATTTAAAGTGTTTTTTATAAGCTAGTATATCGACATATTCACTAAATCTTTTTCTAATTATCGTACCGTAAATCCAAATATACATTAGGAATATAAGAGCACCTGCAATTATAATAGTAACATATCCACCATGTATAAATTTAAATAAATTAGCATATAGGAATGCAGTTTCTATAACCATAAATGTTGCAAATACTATTACAGACATAATCTTTTTCTTTCTATTAAATCTCAAATATTGAGATAATAAAATAGTTGTCATAAGCATTGTTATAGTAATTGCCAAACCATATGCAGCTTCCATATTTTCTGATTTTTGAAATTTTAAAACTAATGACACACAACCAATATATAATAAATAGTTAACAGCTGGTATATAAATTTTCCCCTTATCATCATTAGGATATCTTACTTGAAGTTTTGGGAACATATTTAATTTAATTGCTTCAGAAACTAAAGTAAATGATCCTGTAATTAACGCTTGACTAGCAATAATTGCTGCAATTGTAGATATTATAGTTCCTGGTATAACAAACCAACTTGGCATAATTAAAAAGAATGGATTTTCAGTAATTACACTTCCCTCTCTTAACATTAACCATGCACCTTGACCTAAATAATTTACAACTAAACATATTTTTACAAACACCCATGTGTAATGAATATTTTTCTTTCCACAATGTCCAAGATCTGAATAAAGTGCTTCTGCTCCAGTAGTGCAAAGGAAAACAGCACCTAAAATATAAACACTTCTAGGATTTGTAATTAATAAATTAATTCCATAATAAGGATTCAAGGCTTTTATTATTTGAGGATACTGAATTACTTGACTAAATCCTAAAGCAAAAAGCATAAAAAACCATATAACCATCATTGGTCCAAATACTTTTCCTATTACATCAGTTCCAAATCTTTGAAGTAAAAATAATGCTGTTATTATACTTATAACAATTATAATTATTCCTTTAGTTTCTATTGGAAAAACTAAAGTTAAACCTTCTATTGCAGATGTTACTGTTACTGGTGGCGTGATCATTCCATCTGCAAGTAATGTTGCTCCACCTATAACTGCAGGTATAATTAGCCACTTGGCCTTTTTTCTAACAAGGGTATATAAAGAAAATATACCTCCCTCCCCTTTATTATCTGCTTCTAAAGTTATCATCACATATTTTATTGTTGTTTGAAGCGTTAAAGTCCAAAAAACAAGAGATACTCCTCCCAAAATAAGCTGACTCGATATGTATCCATTGTCCACTCCTAGCATTGATTTCATAACATAGAGAGGTGATGTACCTATATCTCCATATACAATTCCTAATGCTACTAAAAGAGACGCTATGCTAACCTTTTTATTCATTTTCTTACTTTTCCTTCCTATGTTAACAAATTAAAAATCTAACTTACTCATTATAATCCCGACTTCTTTTAATGTCCACGTCACTTATATTAGATATTTAGACTTTATTTTTTAATATAGTTATATATATTTATAGAAATCTTTATTCATTATTATAATTCTTCAAAATACTCAAAAATACTTTAAAATACTCAAAAATAAAAATCAGGAATATATATACTAAATTATTCCTGATTTTAATAATATAAATTTTATTAATATTTCTGTATAAATTAAATTTTATCCTGATATAAACTTAGTTATAATTAGTTATAAATTTAATTTAAATTTATAACTTAACAAAGCTTTTCCTATGAAATATTTCTATTAATCCTTTTAACATGTTTTTTTCTAGCTCTATTACTATGTACGTTCCCCTTCTTTATTGAATTATAAATACATTCAATTTCTTCCTTTGAGAGTCTTATATCGGAAGAATATTTTCTTATAAATTTCTTTAGTTTTTTAAGTTGAATTACTGGAGTCTCCGTTTTTACTTTCTTTAATTTTGATTTGTTTGTAAAAACTATTACTGATATAAATACTCCTTTTCTGCCTATATATTCTTCTAAAGCTTTTATATGTCCATAGTTTTGTCTAATAGGATTATAAAATTCATTTTTATTTCTATTTATAATTTGTATCCAATATTTTGAATATTGTTCTCCATATATTGAACCACTATAATCCTTTGTTTCTATTACAAATATTCCCTTTTTGCCTATTAATATATGGTCAATTTGGCTCGAACCATTTTCCCTTTTTATTAGTATGTCACTCAATAGTTTATATCCTTTTAATTTACTAAGGACTTGATTTACTTCCTTTTCCCCTAAATTTAATTCATGCTTTGATTTAGCCTTTCTAATTAAAATTACTGCTATAACTAGTGCTAATAAAATTACTATTATTATCTTTTGTGTATTCATCTCTTTCTCCTAATTTTCTCTTTTGTATCATATATAATAAATATTTTGCTATATTATAACAACTTTATAAATCAATTTCAAATAAAAAGTGTAACGATACATTAAAAAGCTAGACAATCCTAATTTGTCTAGCTTTTTATAAACTTAATACCTAAATTTTAAATTTTAATACCATTTCATTAAGATTTTGTGCAAGCTCAGCTTGACTTTGTGCTGTTAGAGCAACTTGCTCTATAGCTCTTGTAGTTTCATCCATGCTTTCCTTGATTATAACTGAATCTTCACTTGACTTTTGTGAAGATTCCGCCATATTTTGGACTGCTTCACTAACTTGTCCGATTGTAGCTGTAATTTCTTCTGACATAGCTGCAATTTCATCAGACATTTTACTTACAAGATCTGAATCATTATAGTATTGATTTCCTGTTTCTTTATATGCTTGAAATTGTGCATTTACATCTTTATTTATAAATTCTAATATTTCATTACCTGTTTCATTACTACTCTTAAAAGCAGCTTGAACATTTTTAATTGTTTCTTGAATAGTAAATGCTGACTCCTTTGATTCTTCTGCAAGTTTCCTTACTTCATCTGCTACAACAGCAAATCCTTTACCTTGTTCCCCTGCTCTTGCTGCTTCAATAGCTGCATTTAATGCAAGTAAATTTGTTTGTTCTGCTATACTTCCTATTGTATCTGCCATTACTTTAATAGTTTCTACTATTTTTCCATCTTCAATTGCTTTTTTCATCTTATTTTGTTTTTCATCATATATCTTTATTGTCTCTTCAATTGCTTTTTCACTATTATTTTTAACTTCAGATGCTCTAGATTTTGATTTATTTGCATTATTACTTCCATCCATTGCAGTAGCAGATAATACATTTATACTTGCATCTACTTCTTGAACAGAAGCACTTATTTCTTCAGATGCAGCACTTGATTCTTCCATTCCTGCAGCAATATTATTAACTGCTTCATCAATAATTTCTACTTTTGATAATAATTCCTCTACAGTTGCTGAAAGCTCCTCTGATGAAGCACTTATATCTTCTGAGTTTTCCATAATCATTTTTATTAAGTCATTTACATTTTCTTGAGCTAAATTTAAAGCTATAGCTGTTTGTCCAAATTCATCTTTTCTAGTTATACTAATTGGAATAGAGAAATCATAACTAGATAATCTATAAGCTAGATTTTTTATTTTATTTAGCGGATCTATAATATTTTTACTTAATATATAAGCCATAAAGATTATAATACAAAATGTTATTGCTGTAGAAATTAAAACTATGTACGAAAATTTATTAAATTCATTTATGTTTTTTAAATTAGTATTTTGAGCTAAGTTTTCATTTATTTCAATTGCCTTTATCAACTTATTAAACATAGAATCTATTATTTTTTGTATCTCTGAATTATTAATAGTTTCTGCTTCATCATATTTATTTGATTTTAATAAATCAAATACTTTTAATTTTAATTCCCTATATTTAAATAAATCCTCTTTAAAGTCTAAAAACAAACTTTTTTCCTCTTCTGTAATATCTAGGTCTTCATATTCCTTTATTAATTCTTCATTTTGAGAAACTATACCATCAATTAATCTTATTTCTTCATCTAACTTATCTTTATTTTTATCAGAAATCATTTTTATTATATTAATATAATCATAATTTAAATTTGATTTCAGAGATTGTAAATTTTTAATAGATACTAAATTAGTACTATACATATTATTTGCATTTTTGTTAATTGACCACGAGCTAAAGAGTCCTGTAGCACCAATCAATAACATTAGAATACATATTACTGAAAATATTGATATAAGTTTATTTTTTACTTTTAAATTAATAAAAAACTTCATTTTTATTTTATCCTTTCTTTTGTAATTATTTGTTATTTAATTATAATTATTACTTCACTTTATATTTTCGTATGATTTAAAGCATATTTTAAAGTATTCTCATAAAAATTTTAAATTTATTATAAAGATATAATTTAGTTAAAACTTATAATATTATTTATATTTAAATCCTTTACTTTTATCATATTAATAAGACTATATTATACTTTTGATTTTTTGCTTATAATATTATTACTCTACTTAATACACTTTCTTCTTTTCTATAGGTTTAAAATTTTTTTAATGCTTTTATTTTATATTTTTTAATTATAAATATAAATATTTTATCTATAAACTTTTTTATTTTTTAAGTATTATACACTTTAATCTTATTTATATTTATTTTATTATTAGTATATTTTATTTTTTGTTTCTTTTATCATCATTTACGAGTATATTAGTTAAGATTATTTTTTGTATTTCCTTCTTTATATTATATATGCATTTATAAATCTTTTAAGGTAAAAAGTATATTTATTTTTTACTATAATTAAACAAAATAATAAAAGGATTAATGAATATTTTGTTATCATTAATCCTTTTTCATATTAGTATTATTTATACTATGTTTTTGGTTTTATTGATTATTTAATTTGGTTTTCGTATTGTTCAACCATTCTCTTAACCATTTCTCCGCCAACACTTCCATTTTGTCTTGAAGTAAGGTTTCCCTTATCTGCACTTTCATAGTTGCTTAATCCAACTTCTGTTGCAACTTCATTTTTTAATCTGTTTAATCCTGCTTTTGCTTCTGGTACTAAATTTCTGTTACTTCCATTATTATTTGATGCCATATCTTACATCTCCTTTTCATATTATTTTTGTTGACACTATTATATTAACCAGTCTGAAAATTAATAATCTATAAAAATATTAGATATTTTAGAATTCAAATCCTTAATTGGATAATCACCCCAATAAGTTTCACTTATATTATCTTGTCATTTTGAAATATTCTCAATAGTAATTAGAATTCTTAAATTTTAATAAGTATTTTTTATTTATTTTCATTAATAACACTTTTTGATTCATTATATGCACAAGTCAACTGATCAACTGAAGGACTATAAGGTTTAATCCACCCCTTAGTAATACTTAACTCTGTAAGAGCTGTATGACCTTCTACCATTTGTCCTAATGAAGCTGAATATATCGCTCTCAATTCAGGCGTACTACTTGTTAATGTAGAATTAAGATACAAATCTGCAGCTTCTTTAGCCGAAGAAAGCATACTTAAAGCTATGATTTCATCATTTATATCAATATTATTTTTAATTAAGTTGCCAATCATATTCTTCATATATTAATCCTCCTTTACAATTAGAATTTTATTTTCTTTTATAAATTGTTGTATTCCTTTAATTCTTCCCTCTGCTGCTAAAATACTCGCATCTGTCTGTCTTTTTAAATCTTCATCAGATATTAAGGCAGATATTGCTCTTTGCATAATTAGTCCGTCATTTTCCATTTTTAACACGGCTGCCAAAGATAATTTTTCAATTTCTGAAAGTGTTCTCATTTTTATCACCACCTATAATATATTTTCCAATCTATATTATGTGTATTTATATTAAATATTAATCTTGTTAATGTTTGTCTTATTATTTTAAGACATTATTTATATATTAAAAAGAATATCAATTTTATTGTTGATACTCTTTTTATAAAATAAAACCTTCTTATAATATTCATTTTCAACATCATTTCTTATATAGAAATTTTCCCATGCTTGCTCTCCAGTTACTCTTACTTTAAGCTCCTTACACTTATTAATTAGATTAAATTTCATATTTTCTATAAAAACTTCAATAAATTTCTTTACAATTTATTATAAACTTAAAAAATAAATCAGCATATACATCAAAACTTAAGTATATGCTGATTTCATAACTACATATTCACTTTTTCTAATATTATTCATTCATTTTTACTATTATTATCTTTTCTTATCTATTACACACTTTCCTTCATAAAATACTTTAATAATATCCTTAATATCAGTAATTTCTAATCCAGGTATTCCTTTGCTTGCTATAAAATTTGCTTTCATTCCAACTTTTAATGCTCCTATTTTTTCTTCTAATCCTAATACCTTAGCTCCATTTAAAGTTATTAATGATAAAATTTCATTTTCATCTAATCCCGCATCTTTTAACTTAAGCATACCTTGATTTGATATTTTCATTAATACTTCTGGTCCTCTTGGGCTATCATCTTCAAAGTTTAACCATGGCAGGTTTATATCTGGAGGTAGATATGAATCTGTTGCTATTGCTATAATTATTCCCTCTTTAACTAATGCTTCAATTTCTTCTGGTGAATTTGGTTTTAAGTGTGTCCCACCTAATGGTGTTGCAACAATTATTATATTTTCTTCTTTTGCTTTTTTAATTAATTCATTTGTTATTCCATGTCCATGGTGTATAATATCTATTTTAGCTTCTATGGCCATTTTTATTCCTTCTTCTCCAGCAACATGGCATCCTATCTTCTTTTCTTTATTATGAAACATTTTTGATATTTTATTTAATTCTTCTTGTGTATAAATTATTTCTCCTGCCTTTGGAACTAATTCTTCTTTTAAATTAGCAGGAGTGGCATTTATAAATACATTTTCTCCTGGATATTCACTTTCATCAATTATCTTTTCTAATATTTCTTCATTTATAAGTGTTTCTTTATCAACTGAACTTTTTCCTGTAACAGCTGTTAAATTAACTAAATTTTCAAATCCTATTGTTATGCTGTTAGTTGAAAATACTATATCTAAAGGCAATGTTTTCACTTTTTCTTTGATCTTATTTAAATTCATTTCATACATTGGTGATCCACAAACTTGTTCACCAAAAGCTGTTACTCCAGACATTAATCCATTTAAAATTAAAGTATCTTGTGCTATTTCATAAGTTTCTTCTGTGACTGGATAAACTGTTGATGGAGCATATTCAAATAAATGCGTATGACAATCTATAAGTGATGGTGTAATTACTAAATCCTTAAAATCTATAACTTCTAAATCTTTATACTTGGATTTAATATCATTATAATCACCTATATCACTTATTATTCCATCACTTACTACAAAGGCCCCTTTGCTTAAAGTTTTAATGTCACTTACTGTGATTATCTTATTTGATGTTACAATATATTTATTATTCATATCAACCTCTATATAATTAATGGTGTTAAAAGTAACCCTATTATTAAGCAACTTAGAAATTTAATTGCAGTACCCAATAACCCTGCTAATAATGCTTCTTTTTCATTTAAATCTGAATTTTCTTTCCAAGTTACTGGTATTTGTCCAAATAAAACTGATAACGGTAAACCTGAATTTGCAAGTACAAACCCACCAACTACAAGTGCAGGTGCAATATTACTCATTTCATTTAACTGAGCCATTGCTAGAGTTGGGCTAGCTAATACAGATACAATACCTGTTACTGGCTCTATACTTAACCATTGAAGAACTGTTGTCATTCCACTTTGTATAACTGTCCAAATTCCGAAGAAATCTAAAATACCAATTATAGTAAATACTGCCGCCACTGCCGGAATAATCACTAAAAATAAAAGATATGCTCCTTCTTTTGCAGAACTAAATATTGTGTCTAATAATTTAGTTTCTGGAGTAAACCTTGGTAATTCTTCTAATTCTACTGCTTTAGTATCCCTATATACGGTTTTAGATAAAATAATTGGAACCAGTACTATAGGTAAAAAGACACTAATTAATACTAAAGGTAATGCTGATATTCCAAACTTAGTTAAAGCTACTATCCCAATAACAAGCGTTGCAAAAGATTGAGGAGATTGTATCATAGTTGCTATAGCAATTTTTTGCTCCGCTTTTGTAGCTCTTGCCTTTTTTAAAACAGGCCCTGATATAGCCCCTGCTGCATTAATATCACCTAATACATTGTATACACTTGGGATAATTACAGAAGGATTTACCTTAAATATTTTCATTATAGGAATAAAAATCCTAATTAGTGCATCTGTAAAACCTAATCTTTCTAAAATTCTCCCTACTATTACACTTATTATAATAGCTACTCCAACTTCACTTAATAGAAATACATCAACTACTATAGGGAATACTTGTTTTGTAATACTATCAAACAAACCTGATATTGATTCTGGTGATACTAAAAGCGTTATAAACGAAATAATAACTAAAGCTAGACCTACTATTTCAATTCCTCTCCACTTTTTTCTTGAATTTTTGTCTAATTCCATTTATATTCTCCTAATATTTCTGTGTAATATATACTATTATGCCATTCTGGAAAAGTTTACAAAATGCAAAATCTGGGTTCTAAGTGAACTTCACTATTACCCAGATTTTATCTTTTTTATTTTCTTATATATAAGTCTCTTACCTTCAATTTATTAGCTTTAATAGCTTGCTTCCATCCTATCTCTGCAGCAAACTTATATGCAAATCTCGGGAAATTTGCAGAAATGAAGATATTATCGTCACTTGAAGCATTTAATATATTTTTTGAAATAGTAGTTAATGCACTTCCTAAATTTTTCTTAGGTCCATGGCCTTCTGGAACATCTTTAACTGAGTGTAAAAGTGGACCAGCACCAATACCAATCCCCTGTCCCCATTTAAGTTCACATTTTTCAGACCAATTTTCAATTATTTCAATTGCTAACTTATTTTGTTCTCCTTCATAAAATTTTCTAAAATTATATTCAGAAATACTTATGTTTCTCTCTGCTTCATCCTCACTATTATTCAAGAAAATTTTTAATTCATTTAATATAAGTCCTGAAGCACTACCTTTCACTTTAGGACTTCCGTTTATCAATGTTATTTTCATAGTATCAGCCCCTCCATTTCCTTAATATCATTAACAAATGAAACATTTGATATCTCCCAGTATAGATTTATACAATTGGCTTTTACTATTCTTCTTGCAGTTTGCTTTTCTTTCTCTGTTATTTTATTTTCATAAAACCAAACCTTCATATCAACTTTATTATCATATCTTCTTTGATGATGCATTTCCCCATTATTTATTTTAAAGAAAGGTAATACATAAGAAATACTCCTATCTAAAACATTTTTTACAAATGGACTAAACCCTCCATAAGCACATTCACTTATTATAATAACTTCATCACATTTTGATAAGTATTCTCCCATATCAACATATTTATCTCTTATAACGCAAGCTCCAGGTGTTTTTAGCCAACAACCGAAACATCCAATACAATTATGAATACTACCATCATCTGAAATTACACTTGTATCTTCTAATCCATTAGGAAACAATTTTTCAAATTCTTCACTTTTTAAATCATGTATTATTAATCTCATCATATCACCCCATATTTTACTTTTAATATTCCCCTTTTATTATTTTACCTATTTTATACTATCTCATTATTATTAAATAGCTCTATATTATAATTATGCAATAATAAACTTAAAATATAGACACTTTATCCCAAAACTTTATTTTATTTACATTTTAATCCTATTAAATTCTATTATGGCACTAAAAGCAATATGATATTAATATGATATATTAATATCTATATATATTAAGTTATAAAAAAACAGTAAATAGATTTATTTTCCACAAACCTATTTACTGCTTTTTTAATTATAAGTATTGTACTTAATACTTTATAGCTATAATTATTTTAGTACCTACTCCAACTTCACTTTCTATATTAATACTTCCATTATGAGATTCTATTACTTCTTTAGCTATTGCCATTCCAAGGCCTGATCCATTAGATGCTGAACTTGTATTTACGCCTTTATAATACCTATTAAAGATATTTTTTAGATCTTCTTTTCTTATTCCTTGCCCATTATCTTCTACAATTATATTTATATTATTTTCTTTCTTTAATACAAAAACATCAACGATAGTATCTTTAGAATTATGCTCTAAAGAATTTATTATAAGATTATTTATTGCTCTTTTTAAATATTTTTTATCACAGTTTAATCTTATATTTTCATCATGATAATTAAAATTTATTTCTCTATCACTATATTTAATATTATTTAATAAGTCTATTATACTTTCTTGTACTAAATTAATTAAATTTTCTTCCTTAAAATTAATAGGAAGCACTTTATTTTTCAATTTATAAACTAAAGATAAATCATTAACTAAATCTTGAATATAATTGCTGTTATCTAAAATAGCATTACCATATCTTTTGGCTTCGTCAATATTTATCTCATATTGATCTCCATTTAAAAGTTGTGCATATCCTTTAATTGAGCTTAATGGAGTTTTTAAATCATGGCTAATATTAGCTATCCATTCTTCTTTTGCTTTATCTGCTTCTTTTCTCTCTATTTCATTTTCCTTTAAAATAATAGATAAGTTATTAATATTTTTGCTTACCTCTTTAAATATCCCTTGCTTATTTTTCTTATTTTCATATATTCCATTTTTTAAATCATCTATATCTTCAACAACTGATACCATTGGCTTAACTAAACTTCGACTAAATATATAAGCTACAATAGTCATTAAAATTAATACAAAAATAATAATTGAAATATGATATTTAAAACTTTCTTCTGTAAATATCATTTTAAATCTAAAAATTTTATCTATTGGAAAACCAACTAATAATGTATAATTTTCATTTCCTTTAGCTATATTATTTATAGAAATAGTAGTAGGTGCCTTACTTCCCCATGGATCTTGTATAAAATCTATTAAATCTGCCGTAAGATAATTACTTGGTACATTTGCAGGCTTATTTACTTCATATACTTCATTATTTTCTTTATCTAAAACCTGTATCCATATGTTATTTTCAATTAATTTATTTGTATTATTATCATCTAACTTAAAATCATTTCCTTTTTCTAAATCTTCTATATATGGTTCCATAAACTCTGAAACTTTAAATGATACACTAAATAATTCTTCTCCAAAGGTTATATTACTATTATATATTACTAAATTTAACATCCCATAAACTATCATTGTTATATAAAAAACTAATATCATAGATATTATTAATTTAATGGTTAATTTTACTTTCATATTAATTAACTAGCTTATAGCCAATCCCCTTCAAAGTTTTTATATGTTTTGGATCACTTGGATTATCTTCTAGCTTTTCTCTTAAATGCCTTATATGAACCATAATTGTATTGTCATACCCATCATATTCATATCCCCAAATTGCCTCGCATAATGAGCTTTTACTAAATACCTTATTAATATTTTTAACAAGAAATAAGATTAATGAGTATTCTTTAGCTGTTAGCAATATGTTTTCTTTACCTTTTTTCACTTCTCCTGTTTCTTCATTAATAGATATATTACCAAAAGTATATAAATTAGTTTTCACTTCACTTACTATACTTCCTCTCCTTAGTTGAGATTTAACCCTAAGAACAACTTCTTTTATGTTAAAAGGCTTAGTTACATAATCATCTCCACCAGCTTCTAATCCTTTAATTTTTTCTTCATCTTCACCCATTGCAGTTAAAAATATAATTGGACATGTAGAAAATTTTCTAATTCTATCACAAACTTTATACCCATCTATATCTGGCAAATTAACATCTAAAATTATCATATCCGGATTTTTTTCTTTAACCTGTAATATTGCATCTATCCCATTATCAACTGCATATATTTCTTTAAATCCTTCTTTTATAAATACTTCTTTTAATAATGATAGTAGCTCTCTTTCGTCATCTACTAACATTATCTTTTTATTTAATATTTCATCCATAACCATGATGCCAACTCCTTTTTGTTAAATTCTCCAAGTTATCTAATTATAATACCGATATCCACTTTACATCATACTTGCAATACATTTAGCTTAAAACACTGCATATCAAAAATTCTTTTATAATAATATCCTCTAGTATAATAATATCCTCTAGTTTCAAATATTTTAAGAAACTACATATATGAAATGTATTCAAAACTCAGATGTAATTGTTATCTATTCCATTACATCCCATTAGTTACATTTTACCATAATTATCTTTTACTTTATATCTGATTTGGTAAACCTTATAAAATCTAGAGAAACCATTGCAATAGATAACAATATAGATACCACAAGTGTTATATATCTTTCAAAGCTACTTATATTTCCTCCAACTATCATCATGGAATATGTCCAAGGAGCATACACCCAAAATCTACTTTGTGCTATAAATATATTTGTAATTAACATAATAACTCCAATTGAAATCAATGGTATTATACTTGAAAAATTTCTACCAATTATAAATAGTAAAATTAATATAGGTAATGTTGTTATAAAAATTTGCAAAGCATATGATAACAATTGAAAATTAAAGCTTAAACTCTTACTTAAATAAAATTCAGATAAAACTATACAAGTAAAATATGATAGGATTGAAGCAACTAAAGTAACAATCATTACTTTATACTTAGAAAAATAAATACTACTTTTCTTAATGGGTAAAAGCATCAATTGTTTCCAACCACAATTATCATTTTCTACCTTTGTTATTACACATGCTGTATATATGTTTTGTAGTGGTAAAAGTAATGATAAATAAGCAATTGCCGAAAATATAAATATTTCTTCATTAAGACTTATCCCATTCATACTTCCCATGACTTGTATTCTTTTCATAACTATTAGTACTACTGGTATTGGGATAATTAAAGCTAAAAGTAATAAAGAGCTCTTTTTAACTTTTAATAATTCTATTTTTAATAATTCCATTTCTATCCCTCCACCTAATAAATTTTCTTGTTATTAAAATAAGCTTTAATTAATAAAGAACCTATTAATAATACAAATATAGATATAACTAGAACCAAGGTTATTTCATTTTTACCTTGAGTTATTGAAAATAAAGAAAATCCGTATGGATTAATATTTTTAATGAACGAATCATTATAATAAATATTTGAAGAAATCATACTTAATACTGCTGCTGTTCCTAAAGATATAAGCAAATTTTTATTTCTTAGGTTTATAAATAAATGTATAACCATAATTACTAATGATGATATTAATTGTATTGCAAACATAACTATGAAAAACTTCCAAGGTATTGGTTCTTTAAACTTAAATATTATTCCTACTATTATTAAAGAAATAACATTTAATAGTAGCATTAATATACAATAAAAACTTGCTACTATATATTTTGATATTAAAATACTACTTCTTTTTATTGGCTGTGTTAATAAAAATGTCCATGAATTATTTTTATATTCACTTTCAAATAATGTAGCTAAAATTAATGCTGCAAACATAGGCATAAAATCATTGAAATATAATATCCTTTGTTCTTTTATTAAAACCTGCCATGATGTTAAACCTTTTTCCATAGCTTGAGGCAAGAGCCAACTTTCATATCTTATTAAAAAATCTACACATAAAAGTGCTGCCACACCTAGCGGAATAGCTAATATAAATAAAATTACTAAATTTCTTTTTTCTTTTATAAATTCATTTTTTATTAAAGTCATCAACATAATTAAACCTCCTTAGTTAATCCTAAGAATATTTCCTCTAAGGAGCTTTTTTCTTGTGATAAATAGTTAATATCATAGCCTGACATAACAAGGTCTCTACAAAGTGTAGATGCAGAAGCATTATTTCCTTTAACTTTTAGTTTTCCATTTTCCTCTTGAACTCTATATTTCCTAGAAGTAAGTAACTTAAATACTGAATCCTTATCTTCTTGCTTTTCTAAGCCTATTAATACTTCGTTAGTTGAATTTTTCTTTAAATTATCTAGTGATCCTTGATATAATAACTTTCCTTTATTTATTACAGCAACTTCTGTAGCAACTAACTCAATTTCACTTAATATATGACTTGAAATTATTATTGTAATATTTTTTTCCTTAGCTAGATATTTTATTAAGTTCCTTATTTCTATAATTCCTGCTGGATCTAACCCATTAGTTGGTTCATCTAAAATTAAAAGCTTTGGATTTCCCATAAGAGCTTGTGCTATTCCTAGTCTTTGCTTCATACCTAATGAGAATTCTCTAACCTTTTTATTTTTAGCATCCCATAAATTCACTAACTTCAATTTTTCTTCTATTTCATTTTTACTTACCTTTAATACTCTTCTTAAAATCTCTAAATTTTCATAAGCTGTTAAATGTCCATAATATGAAGGACTTTCAACTAAAGCACCTATATCTTTTAGTATTTCTTCTCTATTATCTTTAATTGATTTTCCAAAAACACTTATTTCTCCACTATTAGGTTTTATTAATCCTAAAATCATTTTGATAGTTGTAGATTTTCCTGCTCCATTTGGACCTAAGAATCCATAAACTTCTCCTTCTCTAACTTTTAAATTTACTTTATCTACACTATTTACATTATTAAATTTTTTAATTAAATTTTCTGTTTTAACAATATATTGGCTCATCTTTACTCTCCTCTTAAACTTTATGAACCAATTATATATTTCCAATCTTAATGCTATTTTTAGCTGACCTTAATTTCACCTTAATTTTGGCCCCAGAAGAATTTCCCTCTGGAGCCCTAAAATCACATATCAATACAACTTTGCCATATAATACTCATCCACATATTTTCCATCAATTATCATTGAATTCTTTTTATTTCCTTCTATGACAAATCCATTTTGCTCATATAAATGTTTTGCAACATTATTACGGCAAACTACAGTTAATTCTAATCTTGTAATATCATTTTCTTTTGCCCATATATCTAATTCTGAAAATAATTTTTTACCAATCCCAATACCTCTAAAAGCCTCACGAATACCAACTACAATATAAGCTGTATGCCTTATTCTTTTTGGCACTCCCCTTTGTGCAGAAAGGAAACCTATAATATTTTCAGTATCATCAATTCCAACTAAGAGCAAATTTCTTCCTTCTATACATTGATTTATAAGAAGATTAACTTTGCTAACATCATTTGACCTTTCCCCCGGCTCAAGCAACATAAATTTTGTTTCTTTATCAAGTTGTAATAACATTTTTAATAAATTATCTGCATCTTCAACCTTTATTTTACGAATATTCATTACATTATTCCCCCTATATAAATCATTTTCCTTATTCTAGCATAAAGCATATTTATTAATATATTTTTTATTTATAAAAATAAGTATACTCGCACTGTTCATTAAAAATATTTTTATAAAATATCACTAAATGCACTAAAAAATAATTTTTATTATAAATAAAATCTCAATTATCCAATAAAAATTATTAATTAATATTGATTTTTTCTTGAACATAGTTCATAATTAATTCATGCTTATAATATACACTTTAATAAATATTAATCAAAAGAAGGAGAATTAAATTATGTTTTTAGCATTAAAAGAACTAAAGCACAATAAGGCTAGATTTGGTTTAATAATCGGAATCTTAACTCTTATTATATTTCTAGTACTATTTTTATCAGGTATTGCAAAAGGGTTATCTGCAGCTACTGGATCTTTAATTGAAAATTCTAAAGCAAATTATTATATTCTAGATGATTCTGCAGATAAATTAATTACTCGTTCAGTTATTGAGAATGATGAGCTAAAGGAATTAAATAACCTTAATGGATTAATAGATTTAAATGAAAATACTACTCCTATTAATTTACATACAAGTAATTTCACTATGGACTCCTTAGATAAGAAAATCAATTTAGTTTACTTAGCTATTGATCCATCAACCTTTCTTATGCCTGAAGTTATTGAAGGAAATACCTTAAATAATAATAGAGAAATAGTTTTAAACAACTCATTTAAAGAAGATGGTATAGAAATTGGAGATAAAATCAAAGATACATCTTCTAATTTAGAATTAACTGTAGTAGGATTTACTAAAAATCAAATGTATGCACATATTTCTGTAGGGGTGATATCTCTAGATACATATAAGGAAATAACGACTTCTGCTACTGGTAGAGATTATAATAATTTTCAAGCATTAGCAATTAATATGGACAAGTCTTCAGAAAACCTAGATTTACTTACTAACCTTGTTAATGATAATTTAGATAAAAAAGTTTTATTGACTAAAAGTGATATAATTTCAAATGTTCCTGGACATTCACAAGAACAAGCTACTATTCTTATGATGTTAGTATTTTTATTAATAATATCTTCATTTATAGTTGGTGTATTCTTCTATATAACAACTATGCAAAAGTTACCTGAATTTGGAGTTTTAAAAGCTTTAGGAGCTAAAATGTCAACTTTAGCAACATCTTTAACTTCTCAAGTATTTATACTTTCAGTAATAAGTATGCTTATAGGAAATATATTAACATTTTCTTTAGCTAGTGTATTACCAGCAAGCATGCCTTTTGTATTAAGTTATAAAGATGGAACTTTAGTTTCACTATTATTTATAGCAATAGCACTATTAAGCAGCCTATTTTCTATAAGAAAAATAAGAAAGGTAGATGCTATTTCTGCAATAGGAGGTAATTATTAATGAGAAAATACGCACTTCAATTAAAGAATATAAGTAAAACATACAAAGATGGAGATAGTGAAAATACAGTGTTAAATAACATTTCAATTAATGTTAAACCAGGTGAATTTGTTGCTATTGTTGGTCCTTCTGGCTCTGGTAAAAGTACATTTTTATCCATTGCTGGAGCATTACTTTCAGCAAGTAGCGGTGAAATAATAATTGGAGATACAAATTTAAGTGAGAAAGATAAAAAGGGATTAGCTGATATAAGAAGAAATCAAATAGGATTTGTTTTTCAATCACATCAACTAATACCTTATTTAAAAGTTATTGATCAACTAAAATTAATACCACAACTTTCTAAAAATAAAAATAAAAAAGAAGTTAATGACTATGCTAATAAGCTTTTAAAAGATTTTGGACTTGAACATAGACTTAATCACTATCCTTCCAAATTATCTGGTGGTGAAAAACAAAGAGTTGCAATTGCAAGAGCTTTAATGAATCATCCAGATATAATTTTAGCAGATGAACCAACAGCAAGTTTGGATGGCAAGCGTGGTCGTGAAGTTGTTACTATGATTAAAGATGAGATAAAAAAATATAATAAAGCTGCTTTAATGGTAACTCATGATGAGCGTGTTCTTGATTTAGTAGATACAATCTATAGAATTGAAAATGGAAATATAACTATAGAAAAGAATTTTTAACTTTAAAATGGCTGTTCCACAACAATTGTGTAACAGTCATTTTAAGTCTAGAACTTTAACTTATGTAATTTATAAAATGATTTATAATATAATTTAACAAACATTAAATTTCATAAACACTATTTAAATCTTAAATATACAAACTCATATATAGATTAAATAAAATAGGTTTATTTCTTATAAAAGATTTAAGCGTAAAATATACTTTTTTCTAGACCTATATTTATATAAATATAAATAATAATTTAAAGATACATATTATATTAAAATTAACCTTATATCTATTTTAAATATTATTTTTAATATAATCTTGAACTTCATCTACATCAATGTCTAAGACTATTGCCATTTCTTGATATAATTGCTTGCTCGCACTAATCATAATATCTTCATCTGTTTTATTAAGCTTTTTACCTATTGAAATTTTTTCATCTTTTTCTAATTTTATCGAATTTATAACCTTTATAAGTTCCTCAGCATTACCTCTTTTTATTATAGCCTTATATTCTTCAACCCTTCTTCTTGAGTCTTCTATTTCAACAGTCTCATTTTTTGAAATTTCTTTCAATAAATTCACTATTTCAGCTTTTGTCATAAGCTCTCTCATTAATATTTTTTGATTATTTACAGGTGTTTTAATAGTCATCTTTTCATTATAAACTGGAGATAAAATATAATATTCTAACTCTTCATTTCTTAAAGTTACCTGCTCTATATCTGTAACCTTACAAACTCCATTTGAACCATATACAACATAATCATTTATTTTAAACATAAAATTACCCCCTTATGTGTGTTATTTGTAATGAAAAAAGTAGCTCCTACAGCTAAAAACTTTTAGGAACTACCTGTTGTATATTAATTATACCACAAATATACTAATATTTCTTCAAGTCTTTCTAAATAATAAGAATATTTAAGTATTTTCTTATAAGAATTCAATTAATTCTCTACTTAAAATATAAATTTAATATATTTAATTATACTTTATACCTTTAACTTCATCTTCAGTAAGCTTACTAATACTTTCATAGCAACTTAAAATCGACTATATATTAATTTTCTAATTTTTTGTAATATATAAATGTGGTTACTGTATTTAAAATTATAGTAACTACAATCAAAACTGCTGATACCAATACTAATGCATCAGTCGTATCCATAAGAGCAGACCAATCATTTATTTGAACCAAATGATTGTTATAAATACTCTGTAAAAATAAAGAAATTCATTCTTCAAAAATATTCTTTTATTATATTAATTTATTGAACTACACCTTTTACCTCATAATAATTCATAGTTGATTTTTCTATAAATCCACAAGCTTTATATAAATGCAATGCATTTTTATTTTTTATCTCAACATCTAAGGTAGCTTTATTTATTCCATCATGACTTAAATAATTTAAGACTTGCATCAAAACCGCTCTTCCATATCCCTTATTCCTATATTCAGGGATTATTCCAAATCCACTAATAAATGCTGAATTTAACTCTTTACTAACTTTTATCTTACCAATTACTTTATCATCTACTTGAATTAAATAAGTAATAATGTTATTCTTTTCGTCATCTTCTGGTAATATCATCTCATTACAACCTTCTCCAAAGAAGATTTCATTTAAATTATCTATTTGATATATATCCTTATTTTTTGCATTACTTAAACAAATATCTTTATTGTTTTCATATACAATCCAATTAATGCATTCCATTCTACACTCTGAAAATGAATAGCTAGATTTTGTGTTCTTTATGAATTCTATTGCAGAATTTGACTTATCATCACCAAGTAATAGAACCTTATTAAATTTTCTTCTTTTACATTCCTCAATAGCCATTTCTACAAGCTTAGTAAAGATCCTTCTTCTTCTAAAGTCAGGATGAACCATTCCATTAATTTCGGCAACATTTCCACCAAAACATGAAATTCCCAAATATCCAACTAGCTTATCATTGATGTAATATAAAAATTCATTTATGTCATTTGAATCTTTTTTATAGTCCTTATTAATTTGTGTTCTATATTCTAATTCTAGTTTTAGATTTACTTTATCTTCATTTATACAAATATCCTCTAACTCTTTTATCTTTTTATGTTCTTTATCGTTTATATATTTTTTTAAGATAATATATTTATCCAATATTTCATTACTTATATTAACCATTTATTTTTCACCTCTTTATCTTCATTCAATACTTCAATTCATTTTTCTATTATTACTAGAAATTATCGTATCTGCATTTTATAAAAAACAATAATTTCTGTACTAGCTAATATATTAATCATTTAATGTCATTTTCTTTTAAATGCATATGTGACCAAGAAACCTCTATTATCACTAGTTTTAGTATATTTTATTTAATTAAATTATTTACTCATATCTTTAAACTCAGACTTTTGTGTCAAATCTTCTTTTTCTAACTTTATTATTAAATATTCCATAATTATTCTTTTAAAAAATATATCTTATTGATATAATTATTTAACTATCTAAAAACTTTCCCATAATTACTGTATTATAATAATTACAATCTTTATGAATACGATCATTTACTAGTAATCCTTCTTCTATAAATCCATATCGTTTATATAAATTAATTGCTTTTTTATTTGTTTCTACAACAGTTAATGATATCTTCCTAATTTCTCTACTTTCTGCCCAAATTAATACATTTTCTAAAAGCGCCTTACCAATTCCATATCCCCAGTATTCCTTTGATATACATATTCCGAATTCTGCTTTATGTTTAAATCTACTTAGTTTATTTCCTTCACAACGTGTAAATCCTACTATTTTACTGTTTACTTCTGCTATTAAAAATAGACTTGTTCTAGATATTGAATCTTCATAAATTATTCTTTTTAAATCTTCTGAACTTAATAATCCTTCCCCTGGTTCTCTATCAAGATTTTCTGTTTCGCAATCTATTTTAATTCTTAATCTGGATAGTTCTTCTGCATCTACTTGTTTTGGACAACGTCTTGAAAACTTAATTAAGAAAAGAGTATTATATTAGTTTTTTTCTTAGTTATTAATAAATTATATTTATTAACTTTAATACTTACCAATGCCTTGGTCTAGTAATAGATTTAGGTAATCTTGTATTTGCATCACCTTTAGCACTATTAATTTGAGCTTGAGTTATGAAAATGCTATTGCTTAAATTAGCTTCGCTTAAATCTGCATCTCTTAAGTCTGAGCCAATCAAATCTGTAAAGCTTAAATCTACTCCTCTTAAATTTGCTGCAATTAGAAAAGCTCCACTTAAATTTATTCCTCTTAAATACCTTTTTCTAAGATCAGCCCCCATAAGATTTAGAGTTCTACCTAATGCTTTTTTACCTTTTATAGTATTTTTTCCGTTATTAACTTTTTCCCTTAAAAATTCACTAGTTTGTAAAAGCAAAGCATTAACTCCTACCTTAATTGATGTTAAATCTAAATTTATGATTGATTTTGCTTCTAAATGTGTTAAGTTTTCTATTTCATCTATTTTTATAATCAACTTGTCTTTATTAATATTACTATTATTTTGTAATCTAACAGCTTCATTAAGATACCAAAGCATTTCATGTAGTTGTTTCATAATAATAAAAACATCAAACATTTCTTTTGAATACTCGGGCTTCTCTTTCCAATCATGTCCAGAATAAGTAACTTGAGCTACCTTTTGCCCTGCACCAATGCAATCATACGCTATGCAACCTTTTAGACCCTTCTCATTAAGATTTTCGTGAACTTTGCATTTAAAATCACCTGCTAAATTAATACAAGTTTTACCTACATCCTTGTTAATGGGAAATCCATTAATAGATGAAAAATATAGTGCAACACAACATAATCCAAAGCACTTTTCACAATCAGGCTGTAGTTCTTTATAATTCATTTTTACCCATCTCACATTCATAAAATATATTATATAAATTATATCATATGCACATTATCATTCAATTTTGGCGATATTTCAAATTAAATCCCAAAATCCATCTTATATCTTACTAATTTATTTTTATTAAGAACCATGTTAATTTATATTTTTCAGCATATAATCACAAAACCTTTTAGCTTCTTCTTCATCTACTTTCATTATTTCATTTGTATTATAACTATATAGCGCATCATTTATAATTTTATGATAGCATTTATCTAAATTATATAATCCCCATTCTCCACCTTTCTCTTTTGAGAGGATTAAGTTATTTCTAACATAAGCTAATACTCTACATAAATTTAGAATGATATACATAGGATTCTCATAAATTTCTGATTTAGCTTCAGATATATCATTTTTAATACTATCTAAATAATCTTCTTTTGAAACTTCATCAAATACCTCATTTATAGGCAATCCATATAAAACCACACCTGAATTTTTTATTATAGTAAAATGTGCAGCTAAATCTTTATCAAATCCATTCATATTTTTACAATAATCTTTTGAATCACTATTGTACCAACCAAGATGCATATTAGAAAAATGTAAATCAAATGGGGTTGGATATATAAAATTAGTACAATATTTCTTTAAAACTATACTCATTTCTAACCCTTTTGATGGAGCTTGTTTATTTAATTCAATTGTAAAATTCATAAGTTTTAGCTTTATCTCTTCTGTTAATGGCTTATTAACTACAACTATATAGTCAATATCACTTTTATCAAAGTTAAAGCAACCTAGTGCAATTGATCCATGTACATAGATACCAACTAAATTATCTCCTAATATATTTTTATACTCTATAGAAACACTTTTTAAAACCTCTTCATAATTCATGCTTTTTACCTTATAATAAGTCTTTGTAAAATAGATATTTTATCTAGCAATATATTAAATAGAATATATTGCTATTTAATTATTTTCTTTAATTAAATCCATACTTAACTCAATTATATTACTAGTATCAATACCATATAAGATATCTCCTATATCCCCTTCAAGTTTAACCTTTTCAATTCCAAAACTTTCATTTAACTAATGTAGCAGATGTTATCATAAAAATGATAATACAATTTAAAAATTGCTTTCCTATCCTATCTTTTGAAAATCCTACTGTTTGAAATATTGGCTTTTTTTGAATATAACATATTAATATAATAAACCTTACCATAAATATATATGGTAATAACTCAATACATACTTTTAGAAATATCATCCCATCCAAATTAAATAGAAATGGTGCTAAAGCAAAGAAGATAACAAGTGTTATAAAATTGCTAAAAGCACACCACTTAATCTAATGAAATGACTTATTTTAGTGTTCACAATACTCAGCCCAATAATAATTTATTATTTAAAAACTAACCACCGCCATAATAAAGGGCTATATATAAAACCTATTCTTGTTGTTTTATACGTAATCATATTATTCTAATTGTCCTCTAATAGATTTAATTCAACAGTCTCTTCTTGCTTATTCCATTCCATAACAATAGTCAACTTATCTTTATCTTCATACTTTGATAACTTATAATAATTGTCTTTTTCTAAAGAAAATCCACCTACTTTATTTAACACTTCTCCATATTCCATATATCCACCACTAGAATTGCCTGATAAATCTTCAATAGTAAATTTTACATCCATAGGAAGTCTTTCTAGTCCAATATATTTTAACTTTATACTTGTTATTTCTATCGTAATTTATAGTTGCTTCCCAATTTTTACTAGATCCTTGAAATGATAATTGATCTACAGATTTTCTTTCACATCCCATTGTAAAAACGCTAAAGATTAATACCATAAAAGTAAATATAAACTTTTTCATCTTTGACTCCTTTAAAATAGTCTTATAATATACTTCTTTGTATATTTTAATTACACTATTACATACGCAAGAATTTTATTTCTAATATCTTTAGCACACACTAAATAAATCAATATATTACATCTTAAATTTTGATGTCTTTACCCATTCTTCCAATGCCTTTTTACTAAATATAAATTGTCCAGATATTTGTACACATGGTATTGAATCATCTTTAATAATTACTTGAGTTAATCTTTCCTGACTTATACCCAAATATCGTGCTGCTTCATCCAATGATAAAATATCTTTTGAATCTAAGTTACTATTGTTCTCTTGATTAATTGTATTAGTAATATTAAATAATCCTTGGCTTATCCCATCCCCAATATATCGCCCATTATTTTCCATGCCATTAACTATTATTGAAGCACTAATAACAAGTGAAATAGCTAAGCTAAAAATTGAAATTGGTAGTAGTTTTTCTTTTAACACTTTTATTCCTCCTTAAATTAAATTTCCATTTGAAGTTCTTAATAAAGACTTTACTAAAGTAACTTATACCATTATTTATCTTATATGTAAATAATACCATATAAATATTTTATTTATATAATATATTTTCACAAAACACATTTAATATTTGTTGTATAGTTATTAACTATACATTCTCTCATTCTTATTAAAGTTTTAATACTTAGTTTTCTATTATTTTATTTTTATTCCATATACTTATAAACATATAAAAAGAATCTATGTAAAATTCAATCACATAAATCCTTTTTAAATAAACTTTTTATTGTGTTATATAATCTATAAGAAAGTTAATTAATTTAATTAAAATAATTTTATAAGTTTTCTATATATGAAGCATACATATATGCTTTTGTAAACTTCCTGCTTCCACATTCCATACTTCTAACTTTTCCCATAGTTTTATAATAATCATAATAAGGAACACTATTTACTTTTCCATTAAAGATTTCATATTTTCTTAATGCATTGAACCATGTATCAACTTCACTTTCGCTTAGCTCATAATATGCTTGTGGCACAAATCCAACTAAATCTTCACAATTTTCTCCATATAAAAGTTTTATATCCATGCCATTATTTCTACATATCTTAACTGCCTCTTTAACTGTATAGTGTGTATAATAATGCCTTGGATGCAATGTTCCACTAAAGTGAGTTATAACTAAATCCACTTTTTCATCAGTAAAATATTTTACTAAGATATCAATGAATTCATTTTCTGTTGGAAGCTCTTTAGAATTATAACCAAATGACTTACAATCTGAATTCATTGCTTTTGCAACATTTATATTTTCCTGAATTAAATTCTCAACATATCTATCGTTCTCTTCCTTTGTAACATTAGGCCCTTCTAATCTTCCTTGTACTACATTGACAAAAGTGCATTTTGCCCCTAATGCTGCATATTTTATAATTAATGGACCTCCCATTAATTCTGCATCTAATGGATGTCCTCCAATACTAATAACTCTCCTAATGTTATTCATCTATTTATCCTCCACTCTTTAATTAATATTCTATATAATTTATAAGGCTAAACTTTTTTACTTCTAAATAAGTTATTTGGAATTAAATCCATTTTCAACTTTATCTAACTTTAAGCGATTTTTTTACTATACAAATAGTAACTTCTATATACTTCTACACCATGTTTTTGATAAAACCTCATACCTGCTCCATGAGTCCATAAGAAATATAAATAGTAAAGTTTATTTTGCTTCATATCATCCATCATTAAATTAAATAAGACTCCACCTATACCACTACTTCTTAAATCTTCCCTCACTCCAAATGGACCAAACCTACATTCATTCCCATCCATTTTCCTCATACAAAAACCTACTACTTTGTCATTCGTATCTAAACTTATCCATATAAGTTTTTCAGCTTCATTATTTTGCATAGCCATTAATGCATTTCTTTTCCATCCACCGCCAAAATTTTCGCCTAAGAATTCTAACAAATCCATTGAATACTTATAATCAAATTTTCTAAAGCTATATCCTTGATCCTCTAGTTGCCTTTTTCTTTCATTTACTTTTAATGGTATATTGTAATCCCATAAATTCCTTTGCATACTTACAGCTTCGCCAGTTCTTACATAATTTAATTTTTCAAAGAAATCTATACTTTCCTTATAATTTTCTTGATCTATTCCTGGGAAAAAATAATTAGGACTATACGCTGCCACAGTTATATTCTTAACTCCATATCCTTTTAACCTTTCTTCTACTTCCTTTACCATTTCACTTCCAATGTTTTTCTTTCTAAAATCCTCTCTTACAAATAAAAGATTTATCCAACCTCTTTCTGGCTCAAGGCCTCTATCTAAATATGGCACTTGCCTTTTTGTTGCTAATATAAAGCCAACAACTTCTTTATCCTCAATTGCAATGAGGGCAAGTTTTCTATTAAAATTTTCATCAAACAAAACTTGTTTTCTTAATTGTTCACATGAAATAGTATCGGCTATAAGACATTCATTCCATAGTTTCACTATTGAATTTTCATACTCTTGTAAGTAATTAATTATTTTCATATATTCCCTCAGTCCCCTCTATTTGACTTTCCATTTCTTTTCTTTCCAAAGCCTTAAAAAATGGATAAAATATTAAACCTATAATAAAATAGTTTGCTAAACTAAATAAGAATGCAAAAATGATTCCTCCAGTTCCTAAATATGCTGCTATAGGTGCTGGTACTGTCCAAGTAACTTGAGTTATAATTGGAGGTATCATTGGAATTATTGATGTAAATATATATGACCAAATCCATAGAAATGAAAAACCAAATACCCAAGGTATAAATAATAATGGATTTAATACAATAGGTAACCCAAACATTACAGGCTCTGCAATGTTAAATATAGTTGCTGGTAATGCTAATTTTCCTAAAGTACTATATCTTTTTACTTTAGAAATTGCTGCTAACACAGCTATTGGTAATACTGATATACGAACGAAATATCCACACCACTCTGTAGTAAATAAATTAGGTATAACTTCTGCTCCTGCTTTATAAGCTTCCATATTTTCTGTTATCATACTTGTCCAAATTGGAGACATAACACTTCCTACAACGTTTGAACCATGTATTCCAGTAAACCATAATACTCTATCTAAAAAGAATGATAAAAACTGTGGTATTGGACCTTTTCCTGCAGCAACTAGCGGCTCAAAAATAACATTTGTTAGTTCTGGTATATTCCACTTTAATACATGTGACATTACCCATGACATTAGTAACACAACCATTGATGGAATTAATGCAGTAAAGGCATCTAACACCATTGGTGGAACTCCTGCCGGCAACTTAATTGTAAAGTTTTTATTTATAAGAAACTTATATATTTCAACTGCTATAATTGATATAAATATTGCTGCAAACATTCCTGAACTTCCAAAATTGGTAGTTTCTATAACTAATTTTCCATCCTCTGTATTAAACATTGGAAAGAACATCATAAAACTTAAAAATCCTATTAATGCAGTTACTATAGGCTTTATTTTTGAACCCCTATCTTTGTAATATTCTCCCAAAAAGTATCCTGAAACAATTGCAATACATACAGCTAAAAGACCTAAAGATGAATTAACTCCAGCCCATAACTTTCCTGAAAATGGAGCTACTATATTACTCCATCCTGGAATAGGTAGTGCAGCAATTAATATTAATAACGAACTAAAAATTAGAATTGGCATTGTGGTCATAAATGTTTTTTGTATAACTTGTAAGTATCTCATCTCTGATATTTTAATAAGAGGTGGTGCAAGACGCTCCTCTATAAAACTAGTTATCTTTTCCATTAATCCATTCTCCTTTAATTCTTATTTGTTAAAACGTTTACTTAAGCTATAAAATTTTATCTCTATAGCAAAGTTGAAATTTGTTTTACAATTGCTTCACCATCAATCATTCCATAATGCACCATATCAATCACTTGAACTGGAATATCTCCTGCCACTTTTTGCATTTCTTTTAGCTTATACCTTACTTGTGGCCCAAGAAGCACTAAATCAGCTCCTTCAATACTTTCTTTTGCATTGCTTATAGAATAAGCACTTATGTCATAATCCAAATTATGCTTTTCAGCTGCTAATACCATTTTAGTAACTAATAAACTAGTGGACATACCTGCTGCACAAAGTAATACAATTTTTTTCATCTCAAAACCCTCCTGTAATTTATTTACAACCCAATCATAACATGCTTTGATTTAAAAATAAATACTTTTTCCCAAAATTATTGAGAAATTTACCAAACCAATTTTATATGGTATAATATAACTATTAAATATAAGGAGGATACACTAATGAATCCAATAGATAATATACTTTTACATAATGATGAATTTACTCAATCTGAAATTAAAATTAAAAATATAATTCTTACAAATCCTGATATAATAGCTTGTTTTCCATTGGTAACAGCTGCATATAAAATGAATGTATCTAAATCTGCATTATTGAGATTTTGTCAAAAGTGCGGATATAAAGGCTTTTCAGAATTTAAATATGAATTATCACGATATCTTCACTCTGGGAATTTGTCCAATGAAAAAATAATCAATGATTCATCTCAAGAAATTATTAATCTTTTTATAGAAAAGCTTACATTATTAAAAGAAAGCAACTTAGATAATCAACTTGAAGCTTTATCAGAAGATATATTAAAATCAAACAAAATTAAAATTTATGGGGTTCACGAAACAGGACTTGCTGCTAGACATCTTCAATATAGATTAACAACAATTGGGATAGATTCAGAAAGCATTACAGATAGTAGCTTAATTGCAGAAAAAGCATTATTTTCATCACAAAATGATTTAAATATATATTTTTCACTATCTGCTTTAACTTCTATAATTGTTGAATCAATAAAAAATTCTATTAGTAATAATAGCAATATTGCATTAATTACTCAAAACAATAAAACAAAGTTTTCTAAGCAAATACCAAATATAATAGTTTTACCATCATTTTCATTAGCTAAGGATAGTTTTTTTATTGATAGCCAAGCTCTAAATTTTGTATTTATTGAATTATTAATCAATAAATTATCTAAACTTCTATAGCTTTTAAATATTTACTCAAATCTTAATTCATTCTGATCTAACTAAATATACATAAAAAAGCTACAGAATAGTATTACTTAAATAATTAATTTAAAGTAAAACTATATCTGTAGCCTTAATATTTTCATTTTATTTAACGTCATCTACTTTTATCTTCCATATTATCTACTGATTTAGATTCTACTCTATCAAAAATTGTTTCTACAATTTTATATCCATCACTTGTCAAATTTTTATACGGATAAAAATTATACTTAATTGGAATTGCTGTTATTAGAAATTGTATAAGACTATAAAATAAAAGACTTCTTAATATTATTTTATATGCATAATTTAGGCTATAAGAAAATTTATATAAAACTATGCTTGATAATAAACAAACTATAAAAGAAATAAATGGTCCAGCTGCTGTAATTACTATATTTCTAAGTTTAGTACATTCATCTATTTGATTATTATTTTAAATAGTCATTATCTATATTCTATATGATATAATTAATGTATTGAATTGATATTTTATTGAGGTGGTATAAATGAATTGTCCATATTGTAATAAAGAAATGAAAAAGGGTATTATTACTTCTCCGAAAAACAGCTTTGATTTTATTTCAGATGAAGCTAGAAACCAATCTTATTTTTTCCCTGAAAGAATTAATTTAAAACGTGTATTGGATAGTGATTTAGTAGCTTATTACTGTGATGCCTGCCACAAAATTGTAATTGATGTTAAGTAAATTTAATATATAAGAATAGCCAATGAAAATCTCATTGGCTATTAAATAATCTTTTTATGTTATTTCTGAATTACAGACTAAAAAATCCCATATTCAATCAATCAACTTTACCTTATCAAAGCTTTAAAATTATTCGCCAGATAGAACCTTCTCTAGACTTGCATTTATAGCCTCAGAATCTTCAGGATGTGCCAAAAGTAATTCATTTGACTTTAAAATAGCTGCAGAGTTCGTAGTTTGTACTGATTGTTTTACTTTAGGATCATCAATAGAATCAATGTAATCCTTTTGTTTCTGCCAAGCTTCTTTTATTAAGTCATAGTATTCTTTTTCAGTTGCTTCTGGTTGTGTATCTGGTTTCGTGTCTTGTTGTATATTTTTTTGTACATCCTCATCCTCTTTTTTGCTTTCCACTGCATTTTCAACAGAGAGAGATGTAGTTTTTTCACTTTCTTTTACCGAGCTTTGAGTGCTGGTAACAAATTGGCTTGTACTTAATTCAGAATAATTATTTTCTCCTACTGAATTATTTTTCTGTCCACATGCGACAAGTGACAGAGATAATAACAATAATCCTAATTTCAAAAATAGCTTTTTATTCATTTTATATCTCCTCGCAAAATAGATACTCTATTACACATTTCATTACTATTGTAAATAAACTACACACCCATGTCGTCTATAAGCCATGGTGAGGTTTCATCTTTTCTTATAAGAAAATACCAATAATCATATATTCCACTATCTCGAGGACCTACTCCATCTTTTTTGTAGTTTACTTCAAACTTAACTTTATAAATCTTAAGGTTATTTTGGGTTGCTCCATTTATTTTACCTCTTCCGTTAATTAAATAACCTTCCTTAAGTTTTTCATTATTCTCCTCTTCAATACTTATTATCTTTGTACTATCCAAATTTTCAAATCCCCAAAATACATTTGGATCATTAAAACGCTCTGTTAAAGTAGTTAATAAATTTTCATTATTTTTCTCATTTTTATATTTAAAATGATTTTCTAATACAGTTTTAGCAGAATCATTTTCAATATCAATTGTACTATTACTTTCTTTTGAGAAACCAGCTATAGTAATGAAAGTTATAATAATTATTATAATAATTTTAAGTTTTTCTTTCATTATAGCCCTCCACTCAAATCTTATCCATTTCATACTCATTTACAATTATAGATTTATTATAACATATTTTGTAAATGCCATACTATTCAATTTTCAAAGAACAAATTTTCTTAATGGTTTCGAAATAAATTCAAATTACGTACTATTTCTGAATTGAGCACTAAAAAATACCGCATATTCTTTGTAGATAATACGATATATAAATTAGTATAATTTTTATTTGCTTTTGCTATAGATACCTTATTTATTTTTCAACTTAATTGGGATAAATGTTTCCATCTGTGCCCATCCTTGTACTTTAATAATTTCAGCTGGTGTGATAATATGTCCCATTGCATAATGATTTGGACGTATATCAAGCTCGAAAATTTCTGATCCTTCAATATATTTCAATGCTTCCTCATATAATTTCTTGTTTACTTCTTCATCACCATCTTTATAAGCATAAGTCAAATAGTATCCGCCATCAAACTCAATAACTTCATATCCACCGTTGTCCATATCATCAGTTAAAGCCCACCACCACACCATACCTTGTTTTTCTTCATCATAAAACAAAAAATCACGAGGTAAAAAACTATCCCTATCAGGTGGTACAATTGATGAAAAATACATATCAAACTTTCCTAAAATACCATTAGTGGAAAAATCAAAATTTTTATCTACTCCAGATGATGCAGCTTTAAAGATTGGTAGTGATATTACTCTAAATTCCATAATACATCTCCTTAATTTAATTTCTTTATATATCCATATTAATCAAATTATACCACACACCCATAACGTATTATTCAATTTTTAAAGAACTTATTTTATTATTTAATTTACAACAATTACTGTTGATAAATTAAAATCTTAATATTATTGACAACATATTTTGACTTATTTCTGAATGATGAACTAAATTAATATTAAAAGTCAACATTATAAGCATAAAAATTTTTTTTATCAAAAACTAAAAAAACAAAGGAGAATACAAATGATGATAAAAAAATTTTTTTTAGCACTAATAATATTTATATCATTAACAAACAGTATTAGTACAAGTGCAACATCTAGTTATGCTGCACCTATACCAACTATTTCAAAAACCTATACAGAGGGCTTTTATAAATTTAATAATACAACTGATGTTAATATAGGCGTAACACTACTTACTAACATTCATACTAAAATCATGATTCTTGATGAAGAAATGAATATTCAATTTATTAGCTTAATGCCATATAACAGTAAATTTTATCTCCGTAATATTTCACCCAAAAGCATAATAGCAATAATTGGTAAAGGCGAAGTAGCACTATCATTTGAATAAATTAGATATACTATATTGTAAAATTATAAAAAACTGCATCATTCAGAAATGAATATGCAGTATTTTTTATTTCGTAATAATATCAAACTTGGAATTTAATATATATAATTTATATTTATAGTTCTATAAAAATAAGTATGAATAATAAATAGAATATATGGAATATGTCTACCTAAGAATAATAATATTTTGCAAGTATTTAGACCAAAATTTTATATAACAAAAGTCAATGAAATAACTTTAAAATTATCTCATTGACTTTATTAATTTATATCAAATTTAAAACTTTATTTAATTTTACTGCTAGATATGAACTTAAAATACACTTAAATATATCTCCAACTACAAATGGAAATACTGCTAATGATAATGCAGAGATAATACTTATTTTTTGTATTATGCTCATATATATTGCTCCAAAACAATATAGCACAATCATTCCAATAAATACTGTTACAAACAAATATCTTTTAAAGCTATTGTTCTTACCTTTTAAGTAACTCATAAATGGTGCTATAACTAAAAACCCTAATATAAATCCACCTGTTGGTCCAAATAATCTTCCAAATCCACTTGTTCCTCCTGAAAAAACAGGTAATCCAAAAGCGCCTAAAAAGATATATAATAAAACAACTATAAATGATTGCTTAGGTGTAAGTATTAATGCTACTAAATTAATTGCAATTGTTTGTGCAGTAATCATTGTAGGTGTAAATGGTAATGGAAAAGAAATATATGATGATATACAAATTATTGCTATGCAAATTGACATTTTTGTTAATTCTTTTATTTTCATTTTTTAATCCCCCAATCTTTATTGCTTCCATAAAATCACATTCGAAACATAATATATTGTTTAAATCTTTATTTCTTTCATAGTTTATTTTAGTTAATGATTTTGCAAAATCTTTTATAAGATAATCTAACATATTCTATATAATACTTTTTATTTTTATAATAGTCAACCCATTTTATATTTAAGGGTGACAATAATTATGTTATAATATACTTATAAAATAACAATACTGAAAATAAAATAGGTGAAAACATGAGTGTAAAAGATAATACTTTAAGTGTACTTGAAAATAATAAAGGAAATTACATATCTGGTGCTGATCTTGCTAAAGAGCTTTCAGTTAGTAGAAATGCCATTTGGAAAGCAATTAAATCATTACAAAATGAAGGTTATAATATTTATGCTGTAACTAACAAAGGCTATTGCCTTTCTACTGATACAGATATTTTATCATCACAAAGTATTTCTAAATACTTGAATAAAAAAGATGATAATTTCAATATTAAATTTTATAAAACAATTAATTCAACTAATAGTGCAATAAAGGAACTTGCAATTAATGGAGAAAAAGAAGGCACAGTAATTATTTCAGAGGAACAAACTGAAGGCCGAGGAAGATTTGGTAGAAAATTTCATTCTCCTAAAGGTACAGGAATTTATATGAGCATTCTTTTACGACCTCAAATGCATGCTTCAAAGGCATTTCTTATTACTGCTGCTACTGCTGTTGCTGTTGCTGAAGCTATAGAAGCAGTTTCTGATAAGGAAGCTAAAATAAAATGGGTTAATGATATATATTGTGACAATAAAAAAGTATGTGGGATATTAACAGAAGCGTCTTTTGATTTTGAAAGCGGTATAATTGATTATGCTGTTTTAGGTATTGGTATTAATGTAAGAATACCTAAAGAAGGGTTTGCAGAAGAAATTAAAGATGTAGCAACCGGTATTTTTGAATATGAAGCTTCTACTTCTACTGATATTAGAAGTAAACTTATAGCTGAAATTTTAAGACGATTTTGGGACTACTATAAACATATTGAAGATAAATCTTTCTTAGAATCTTATAAAAGTAGATCTATATTAATTAATAAAGAAGTAAATATACTTTCTAGCAAATCTTCGGAAAAAGCTACAGTTCTTGAAATTGATAATGACTGCAGACTTAAAGTTCAAATGGAAGATGGATCTATTAGATTATTGTCCTCTGGTGAAGTAAGTATTAGAATGTAAAAGCCTAGAATATATGTAATTTAAATTACAAACTAAAAATACCGTATATTCACTTTGAATAATACGGTATTTTTTATAACTTACTATTTGTTTTATCTTAGTAATATATTAAAACGGCTTATAAACTAACTCAAAATAGTAATTTTAAAATATTCTGTACCCACTAAATCATTTTTTATATTTAACAAACTCTATTTTATCTACTATATTTTCAATATCATTAAGTGTACTTTGAACTTCATCTTTCTCATTTAAGACATTAACCTCCTTAATATCAGATGTATTATCCATTATTACAAGGTATCCCTTATCTAAAGTAACGCTCTCTCTAATATTTTTATTATCAGTAAGTGTAATATCTATTTTTGATATATCTACACTTACTTTTCTATCTTCAGAAGGAATAAACTTGCTATCATTAAAACTTCCAAATATAATTCTTTTGTCATTATAAATTAGAGTATTTACAGAGAAGCATTGGCTAATTGGTTTTCTTCCACTAGTCCAACTTAAAACTTCATTCTTTTCATTGATCAAAAAAAGATTAGTATGTTGTTCCCCATCTTTTTCTTGTCTTTGAGCTAAAACAAGTTTTTCGTTATCAATATATTTTGTAAGTAAAATAACTACTTTTTCATCTGAAGGTCCTTTGCTAAAGAATTCTTCAATAGATTTTGATACAATGGAAGTTTTACTACCACAACTTATTAGAAGAGAAATTAAAGCTAAAGAAAAGGTTCTTAAAATAAATTTTTTCATGTTTATAAGCCTCCTAAATTTCTATTGTTCAAAACTTATTATAAATTATCGCTCACAACTTAATACACTTAAAACCTAATCACTATATTTATCACTCATTTAAAATCATTACATCAAACTCTATCATACTGGCATGAGATACTCTTTTAAAAGAACTAACCTTTCTAAAGCCTACTCTTTGATATACTTTTATTGCACGTTTATTAAAAGTTGCAACAGTTAAACGAATTTTTTTTGCATACAATTCATTTCTAGCAAAACTTAACCCTACTTTTAAAAACGCTTCTCCAAGTCCTTGGCCACAAAAATCTGGATTTATTCCTAATCCTATATCCATAATATTTTTATTATCGTAAACACCATATTTATGTCCAATTGGAACTTGAGCAGATCTACCAAAGCAATAGAATCCAACTATATTACCTTTCATATCTAAAGCTGAATAATAATCTCCATTAAGAAGTTCTTTTATACATTCATTACTCCCATCTAAGCTATAAATAGAATAAGGATCCTTATAAATCCACTTAGAAATCCTTTTTGCTTCATTATTAGTAACTTGCTTTATTATTATATTCATATATAATCCCCACTTAAGAATTTTATTTAATGGTTTTCTTTGCTCGTCAAACAAGTCCTATAGCTCCATTATTTTTCCAAAAATTCAATCAAAACTGTAGTTACTTTAAATAATTATTTAGTAACTACTGGAGTACCTTGATGAAAAACCATCTTCTAATAGTAATTTCTTTATTTTCTCCTTATCTTTTCTGATTTCAGGTCTCAACAATTCTTTTTCTAACTTAAATATAATTTCTTTCATATTATTCATAATATAATCTCCCCAATTTATATATCTATAAAAATTATACTTAATAACTTTAAGAAAAATACTCTGATTTTAAAATACTATAATAAAGTATGTTAATCTCTTTATTATCTAATAATTTCAATCTCTCTTTTCTGGTAAACCTATATTTAAACCCACACTTTTCATTTACCCTTTTGGAATTATTATTAAAATCATAGTGACCACACCAAATTATATCTAAATTTAATTTATTAAAGCCATAATCAACCAAGCAATTCACAGCTTCAGGAACATAGCTATTTCCCCAATATTTAGGATTCAAAACATACCCTATTTCCCTTTGAGCTAAATTAGCTAAATTTATATCAGGTTTTCTCCTATGAAGCCCAATACCACCAATAACTTTGTTTTCAGATTTTAAAACTATAGCATAAGTATCACTATTACGTATGAAGATTTTTATTTTTTCCTTACTTTCATTTTCATCTTTATGCGGTGGCCATCCAGCACTTGGCCCTACTAAATTACTTTTAGCATATTCATATAAATCCGCACTATCACTTTCCTGCCATTGTCTTAATATCAATCTATTGCTTATCAATTCTTCCATTCAATATTCCCCTTTTACAAATCAATTAATACAATTATAAACTAATTAACCATATAATCACATATAATTTCTTAATATCTGTACATTAAATTTTCAATAAAATATTTAAATAATTATCTATAATCAACTTTAAATTACTCTTTTCATATTCAATAGATTTCTTATATAATCTCCAAATTTTCATTTCAAATAAAAAATACCGTATATTCACTTTTGAATAATACGGTATTTCATAAAATAACTTTAAATTTATTTTTCACTACATTAAAATAAATTATATATATCTATTTTTTTAAATTATATAATTTATTGCTTTTGTATCCTTTAACCTTGTAATCCATTTTCTTGACGTTCCATATTTTCAATAACAACATCATATATATCTCCTAAGGAAGCACAATATTCTAGCACTTTCCATGGAGTATTTGTATGGAAATGCACCTTTATCAAGTCTTCATCACCAACTGCAAGTAAACAATCACCTTCAATATTTTTAGTTATATATTCATTAATTGCATCTTCTGAAAGATCATGACCTTCAATTAATAATTGGGTATCAAATTTATATTCAAGCATAATTTATTCTCCTTTTAAACTTCAATTTCAATTTATATATTAGATAGGTAAAAATTTTCACCTTATCATATTATGGATAAATTATAACATATTTTTCAAAATATATACACTTAAAAGAGTATCAATACTATATTTATTAATTAACCTATAAAGATAATTTCAATGAATAAACTAGTTACATTGAATAATTTAAATCATACTACTTATTTTTCATTTAATCTTTTTTTCATATTGGATTAGAGTTACTTCGATTATTATTACTAATACCCATACTATAAATTTCAATATACTATGCTCCATATAGAAATGAATTATATATAGTAGAAAAATAGCAAGTACTAAGGCTAATATTGTAATTTTATATTTTTTAAATTTATTAAATAATTTACTCATAAACCTCTCCTAATTTAAATTTTACAATTCTACTACATATGAATTGTAAAATATTTTCCCAACACAGATATATTCAATAAAAAGCTAACTTTATTATTTAATTCTAGGTATAATCTTAAATCGAATAATGAACTAAAATTTAATAATTTTATTCTATCTCCTTTAAGTGCTGAAAATGTATCCCTATATGACCAATCCCAAGAATTACTATAGATATAACCATCCAAATTACCTTCCCATATATTCCTAATAGCAAAAATGCCATAACAGGAAGAGTTGCTCCTGGAACCGGGATGCCACAAAAACTACGATAGAAATTTTTTAAAGTATGTTCTCCTGTAAAATATCTAACCCAGTATATCTCGTATAAAATCATTAAAATGAATGATGCAATCAACCAGATACTCCACAGAGAAAAAGTAGTAATATTGAAATCTGAAAAAATTAAGGCACAACAAGTTACAGCTACTTGTCCTATACGTTCAAATAACAACAATAGTTTATTTTCATTGCTATAATCATAATATTCCGGCTGATGCTTTGTCCATATAATATTAGGAATAAATAACATCAACAAATAAATTAATCCTATATATGAAAATCCTAAATGTCCTAACATAGAATTTCCTCCAAAATTCAACTTATATATTCAATTTAATCATAACATATTTGGGAAATGCTATCATATATTATTATGCTAGTATCTAAAATTATTTATGAGTACGTCTAAATGCATTAATCATATTAGCTATTTTTATCAAGTAATATTTGCATCATTTAAATTATTTTAAATTTGTTTCTTTTTATCAATTGCATCTTTAACTTCATTTAATTTTTTAATAATTATACACGTACATACTACAATAACTCCACATAATGTCATTAATCCTGTGTATGTAAACATGTGATAAGATATAGTAACAGGATTTCCTATAAATATAAATTGTCCTAATATTTGCATTATAAACATGTTAAATATATAGAATAATACAACAGCTCCTATTCCTTTTAAAATAGTATTCATTCAAATTCCCCCTTAATTATAAAATAATCAATCTATCTTTACATCTATTGTCTTTATACATTACGCTTCATTTTAAAAATTATTTTTTATGTTATCAATATTATAGAACTATGTATTTATATCCAATTAGGAATTGTAAACCAAATTATCAACAATACAATTACACTGCTTATTCTATTTACAATAAGATAAGAATCACTTGGTTCTACATTTTTATATTTCCATCCCTCTGACATTTTCCATGATAATCTAGGATTAAATATATTTATTAGTAACATAATACTCGCAATTATTTTTATAAACATAATCTCTCTCCCCTTTACTTAATAAAATAGCTTAAATTTACTTTTGTCATTAAAATTTCTTACATATCTAACACTTATTATGTATTATAGCTGTATTACTAATTATAAAATGCTATTATTTTAAATTTCTATATTCATCTTCAAGAATACTCATATTAATTAAAGACCAGTATCCTCCATTTATTTTTCTACCTTCTCTAGAGCTTCCTTCAATAATAAATCCAGCTTTTTTATAACATGCAATTGCAGACTCATTAAAATCAAATACTCCTAAATCAACCCTTTGTAAATTGAATTTATGGAAAGCAATGTCCAAAACAGCGTTAATCATTTGAGTCCCTATTCCCTTATTTCTATATTCTTCTCCTACTAGAACTCTGCCTATTCTAGCAGACATGTTTACTCTATCTATCCCCAATAACTGAATATGACCAACTGTTTTATTACCTTCATTTAGCTTAGCACTAAACATTAAATTTAAAGGAGTCTCTTTTAACATTATATTTATATCATTTTTAAGTTGCTTTTCTAATAGCTCAGATGTATATGATGGACCTGCCCATTGTAATAAAAATTCTTTATTTGGAATCCAAGAAATTAATTGAGAAATTTCCTCATATTTAAATCTTTCAAGTTTTATTTTCATATTTCTCCTCTTCATTTATATAATCTACTCATTTATACATTCATTATTATTCAAATATTGTTATAGTGATCACTCGACGCATTATTTATAATAACTATAGCTATAACTTTTCATTCAACTCTTTAATATTTTTTATCCTAATCAATTTGTCTTCATAGCATAATAATATATTTTCATACTTTTCTCTCTTCTGCTCAAAATCATTTGTCCACTTAAACATATTTTTTAACATTTTAAAGGTGGGATTGTAGTTGCATTTTTCTATTCCAAACCTTTGCTTTAAAAAACGTGTAATTATTCTTATTCTTCTTATATGTAATGGAGTATCTAAAAAAATAATCTTATCTGCCATATCAAATAAACATTTTTGGCTTTCTCTATAAGTTCCTTCAATTATCCAATGACCTTTTTTGTCAATTTCTAAAATTCTATTTAATTGCTCATAATCTGAACGTTTATATCTCTCTTCACCTTCTCCTCCCCATGCTATACTATCTCCTTCATAACATGGAATATTGTATTTTAATGATAGTCCCCTTGAAAGTGTTGTTTTTCCACTTGCAACTATACCAAAAATTACTATTTTCATATGTTCTCCAATCACACTTATTTTTAATTCTATAAAATAAGTAATCCATTTTCATCGTACTTAAAATTAGGTCCCCATGCAACTTCCCAATAATAACCATCAAGATCAGCAAAATACGCATGATATCCACCCCAGAATACATCTTGAGGTTCTTTAGCTATAGTCGCTCCAGCACTCCTAGCTAGCTCAATAACTTTATCAACATCTTCTTTAAATTCTACATTGTATGCTAATGTAACACCTGCAAATCCACTATTTATTTTAGGAGGATTTTCTTCATTTATATCCTCAACTAATAAATCTAAAGGATAAAGCTCAAATTTTGTTCCTGCTGTATCAAAGAACACTACTTTGGGATTGTTTTCTTTTTCATCAGTTTTAAATCCAAGTCCATCTCTATAGAACTTTATCGCTCTTTCCATACTTCTTACCCCTAAACAAATACATGTAATTTTATTCATCCTCAATCTCCTTTATACAATTTTATTTATAATTTTACTTTATTACAAGTTTATTAAAACTAAACTTACATAACAACTTTTAAATCTAAAAATAATTATAATTTATCTATTAAAGTATTCCATGTAAGTTCTAGAATCCCTATCATATTCTTGGTCTCATTTGAAACATAAGTTACAACTGCATTCTTATCTGGCAAAATCACTACATAATTACCATATAACCCATCCATACGATATGAACCATTATATGAATTCATCCACATTTGATAGCCATATCCTTGATGATGATCTGCAGTAGCAAACTTTTCATTAAAATCATCTGTCTCAATTTGAAAAGATGTTGCCTTTTTTATATAACTTGAAGGAATAAGTTGCTTCCCATTCCAATCCCCTTTATCAAGTATTAATTGCCCAAATCTGGACAACTCATCAGCTGTTAAATACAACCCAGAAAACCCTTGTGGAATTCCCTTTGGGCATGTATCCCATTTAGGTCTTGGTATTTCTAAATATTTAAATACCTTTTCATTTAAGTATTCATCTAAGTTACTTCCTGTTGTAAGACTTATAATCTTTGAAAGCATGTAAGTTGCTGAATTATCATATGTAAAATGAGTACCAGGTTTAAAAACACTAAGTTCATCAAAAAATAGTTGAGAGATATCCCATTCCTTGCCACTACTCCAATCAGCCTTCATTACAGGACACTCTGCATGACCACTTCCCATACAAAGCAAATCATGAATAGTAATTTCTTTTAAATATTCATTCATAGCCATATCTTTTATATCAGGGAAAAAATCTATAACATAATCAGTAAGTTTAAAATATCCTTCATTAATTGCAATCCCTACTGCCATCGATGTAAATGTTTTACTTACAGAATATAAAAGCGTCGGTTTTTCTTGTTCAAAATCATATTTTGCAATTATATTGCCATTTTGCCTAACCACAACATTTAGTACATGAAGATTTTGATCTTTTACTGATAATATTAAATCTTTTAATATTTCATTATCCATTTAAAGTTTCTCCATTCATAATATATTTTTTATTGGTTACATATCAATCTAACATAAGTCGTGCGCTTCATTAGCAAGGTATTAGTTATCTATATTCTTTTACTTATATTACTTTAATTATGAAAATAGTCTTTTTCCTTCATACTATCTTGAAAGTTATACTACAAAAATATCTCACTTGTTCTAGATCATGTATTTGAATTTTCTATTTTTAAATTCTGGGAAAATCATAATAGTTCTTATACTAATAACTATATCTCCTTTTATAAATTCTATTATAAATCCTTATAACATATATTTCCAAAATTATTCCATTGATATTTCAAACAACATTTTATTAATTATTTAGAAGTATAGTTTATTTATGTATTTTTTCTGAATTACGGTTTAAAAAATACCGTAATTTATTTGAATAATACGGCATTTTTATTTTTATATTTACTTTTATTTTCGTAATAATTTAAAACTATTCGTTAAATTGGAATTTGTACTATTAATATAAAGTTATAAATTATTTTTCAATTATCCTTTATAATATGATATCGCAAACTTACCTACAGCTTGCGTTGCAACCCAATCAAAGGTAAACCCTACAGGAGCGCCTACTAATGGAACCATTTTCATAAAGCTTGTTAAAGATTTTTCCCCAGCTTTAGTGATAATATTCTGTCCAATCACTTTCCATATTTTAACCATAACATCTCTAGTAATATATTTTTGAACTGCTTTTTTTGTAACACTTTTTGACATTTCAATGCCAATCCTTTTTAGTGCCTCTTTAGCAGAATCTCCAGCTAAAATCAGATATAAATCTGTTTTTAGATCAGTTGTATCTTTTGTATGTCCATAGACATACGCAATAGCAAAAGCCATTGAAGCCTGAATTCTCCATGAACAAATTAAATCAGACGGAATAGATACAGGCAACGTAATTAATCCACCTACACCTGTAATAGCTCCAATAAGTCCATTTTTTATAGATTTTCGATGTAATATTTTTTTAGCTAATTCATCACAGCTAATATTATTATTTTGTTCACGTAATTTATCTACATAAGCTTCTATAGCAATATAATCTGTAGATAATAAATAATCCATAACAGTTTCAAATCCTTTTTGCAATTCTTCTTTTGACGGTAATTTAATTAACTCCATATAATACTTCTCCATAAATTCTAATTTATCTATCTCATAGCATATTTCAATTATAATTTTATTATAACATATTTTGTAAATACCTCGCTATTCAATTTTCATAAATAAAATTTTCTTAACTAGTTCGCAATAGTATCATATAACCCTATAAAAGTTGCATAATATTATGTTTTTACAAATATCTTTTGAATTTTATTTATACTTCTGATGACAATAATAACCTCATATTCCCATACTTCTTGTCCATAATTTTTAATATTTACTTAAAATTAGTTGTATAGATTTATCTTTCACTATATTCTTTAAATCTTTTATATGGTAATGTAATTCATAAAAAAAGAGTCTCTCTTGAAACTCTTTTTCAATATATAATTTTTAATTAATTAATCTCCATGAATAACAGGCCTTTGAAATTGTCAAGTTCAGTGAATTTATATATGATAATCTAGACTGCAAAAATTTATTTCTATAATCTTTAGCTTGCTCAAAAAAATTGATGTACTTTACTTTAAGTGAATCTTCGCCAATTTTAGTTAAATATAAATTTCTAAAGTTTTCATAATAATGTAGAACATCTAATTTAATTTCCTCAGATAATATAAACTTATGTCTTTTCTCAAAATTCTTAGAAACTTCCCACTTATCCTCATAACAGGTATAAAACTGTAGTATGACTATATTTAAAATATCTATCTTCTTTATAAAATATCCAGAATACACATTACCTGTATCCGGTGGATTCGTCGTGCTATTTAATGAAAAGGAATAAATACCTCCAACGCTTTCTTCAGTTAATTCAATAATCCGTTTACTTGCTTTCTCTGCCCATTCCGCATACTCCTTCCCTATCCTTACAAGAACTTTATTATAATCAGAATTATACTCATAAAGAGCTTTTATACAAATAATATTTAAATTACTTATATAAAAACATGCAAAAATACCTTCAAGTTCATCAAATCGTTTTAAATTATCCATTAAATGGGTAGATTCACTCTGTAAATCACTTAACTTATTGATATTAACTTCACGTGTATTTTTATCTTTAGTTTCGTTATATGCCCAAAGCAAAGTAGCTACGCTATTGGTGCCTGCTATGTATTCTTTCATAAATGCATTATCAATTGCCTTAATTATTCTTTTGCATACTTCTTCTACGGCTTCAGAAACTATCTCACCAAAGTCATTTTTATCTTTGAATATCTGTGATATAATTTCTGAAGCAACCTTTTCCTGGATATTACCACCTGCTAAATCTATTATTTTACTTAAATCAGTTTCTTCCATCTAATCACCTCCATAGTAGTCTATCTATATATTAAATATTTATACTTTTTACAAAAATGGATTTTACTTACCATCATAATAATTAAAATTATAATAAAAAGAACCCTATTCTAGGATTCTTAAAAGTTAATAGTCCTCCTTATAAATAATGTAATTATAATTAGCCCATATATATCTACATTCTTCATATAGAACCTCCATCATTTGTTGTTGTTATTTTATATCTATAATTTAGCATTTTTACAGTTTTCTACTTTTGTAAATACAGTAATACTATTCTTTTATCCTCTTAATCTAACATAAATCTTTAGTTTCATTAACAAGTTCCTCAAGTATTCCTACTCCTCTTCTTGTATCACTTTCATTAAAAGAAATTGAAGTAATAACATCATCTATTCTTTTCTTATAATTTTGTGGTTTAATTTTAAAAGTATCTATCATTTTTACAGCTTTTTTCTCATTAATACAATACTCATTGTTTAATGCAAATAAAACTTGATTTAAGGATGAAATGCTTCTAAAACAATGTCCACAAACATAAGAAATATCATCTTTATCTATACTTGATTTAGCAAACATTAAAGAAAAAGATGCCTCAAACATATACCAACCAATTATTGCATTCTTTAAATTTTCTGGATATGGTATAGTTTTTGCTTTTAATTCTGATATTTTATTTTTAGGATCATCTAATACTTTGCAAATTGCTATTTCTCCCATATACATAGCATTTAAATAGGCATGCGGATGTCCTGTCTGATAATTTGATGAAATTTTTCCATTTAAACAATCATCAATCACCTTAGATACACGCTTTATATCACGTAATATAAAATCTACATGGTATCCTTGAACTGTTAACCATCCTCCTGCATTCACCCATGGTCCCCATTCTCCTAATGAACTAACTAAATTTTTTCTATTTTCATCATCTAGCTTAGTAGCAATCTTATCAACATCAGTAACATTGAAGCCTTCTGATTCATCATAATATATGCCAATATCAATATCAGAATCTTGGTGATTAGTCCCCCTCGCTCTTGAACCTCCTATAACTACTCCTATAACACCATGAATATTTTTAAGTTCAACGGTTATATCATTTAAAATATTTTCAATAATCATATTCTCTTTCCCTCTCTTATTTTAAAACTTTTAATATTATCACTGAGTTAGCTATACTTCTTCCTTCTTATATAAAATATTCATTCTTAATATTTCATAATTAGCATCATAAATACATCTTAGCTTCATACTTTGTTAATTTTATTCAACTACCTTTGCTTGTACTTTTACAAACTGAATCAGTGGTGCAATATACTCTCTAGAGGAAATATCATAAGAACTTCCAATAGCTTGCTCAAATCCAGCTTCATCTGAACTTTTATCCTTTTTTCTACTCAAAATTTTAGCAAGTATTTTCATAATCATACGATCTAAGATACCCATTTTTTCATAATTAAGTCCACCTTGCATATAAAAATGAGAAATTATTTTTAATTCTTCATTTGAAAAATTTGATTTCCAAATTGTATTAATAACATCTTCTACTTCTAAAGGTGTTGCCCCTGTTGCAAATATGATTAGCTTAGACATTTCATTATCTGAAAATAATGCTTTTATCTTTTTTATTCCATCGATTTTCCCTGCATGAACACGGCTTCCATAAATAACAAAATCATATTCTGCAATAGACGACCTTGATAAATTTTTATAATCTAAAATATCACATTTAAGTTCTTCTGCAATCCATTCTGCATACCTTTTTGTAAACCCGGTTTTTGATTTGTAAATTACAATTATCCTCATACAACCTCCATATATAACAAGATATAAATAATATTTACTTTAAACCCTAATTTGAGTGTTGTCTTAATAAAAACTTGTACTCATTTAAATAAAATATTAATGTTAAAGCAGAACGTTTTCATTTTCAATAATTATTTCTATTAATTTACCTTAATATATTCGCTAAGTTGAAATTTAAACATCTTTTTCTATAAAGTGAATTTCATACTTATCCAGATATTCTTCTCTTCCCCATTTCAAATTAATATTTATGTATTAATTTAATAAAAGTAGCTCTACCTTCATCAAATTACGAATTAATTATACCATATTTTGTTAATAATATATTGTTAAACTTACAAAAACAAATTCTATTGTTTAATTTTCGATAGTATAAATTGCTAAACAAAGTAATTAAACAATTAAATTTTTTTGAATTATGAAATAAAAAAACCGTATATTCTTTTTTTTGAATGATACGGTATTATGTCGATTTACTAATATGTTTATATATCATGATATTCTAAAATACATTTCTGGTGTATCTTCTTCAATAGTCTTAAATTCATATCCTTGATTTTTATAATAATCTATTATTTTAGTTAGTGCTTCACTAGTATTTTTATTCATATCTGTGCAATGCATAAGTAAATTTATAGTTTTCAAATCTTTACTTCCTTTTATAGCATTCTTATATAGAACATCTTTAGATTGTTTTGGATTTAATCCATCAGAGTTATCTAAATTCCAATCATAAACCTTAAGATTATTTTCATGCAATCTATTTAAAAATTCTTTATTTAAATGTTTATAACTTCCTCCTGGAAATCTAATTATATTAGGTGAAATTCCTACTACTCTATTTATCTCGTCACGACATTCAATCATTTCTCTTATAAAGCAATCTTCGTGACAATAAATACATTTATATTTATGAGTAAATGTATGCAATCCTATACTATGTCCCTCTTCATTCATTCTTTTTAATACATCTTCCTTATCTTCAATTTGATTACCAATCACAAAAAATGTTGCTTTTACTTCCTTTTCTTCTAATATATCTAAAATTTTACCTGTAACTTTATAGCTCGGTCCATCATCAAAGGTTAAATATATAACCTTCTTTTTATTGCTAACATCATTCTCATTAACTTCACTTTCTTCTATTAATGAATCTACAGAGATACTTCTCATATCTATTTTAAATATAAAATTAAAAATAACTGCACTTACTAAGATAGCTAAAAAAACTTCTACTTTATGTCTCATCTTCATGCTCTCCTTATAGACTTATTCATTAATCTGTTATAAAACTCATTCCCTTTTATAATTTACTATTTTAGTCTTTTTATTTATGGTAATTTCAAGTAATATCAGTAGTTACTCAACCTTGAAAATTTTCAAAGAATTACTTTTATACTAAATACATCACTTATATAATCTACTCGTAATATAATTAAATTGTAAAATAAAAAATACCGTATATTCATTTTTTAATAATACGGTATAACTATTTTTGTTTTAAAATGTTTAAGATTTCCAAATTAAAGGGATGATAATCAAATAATCACTCACTACTGCAATTATTTTATGTAGTTTTGATTATTCTTTATATCATTGATAATTACTTTTGCTTAACTCACCTTTTATTCTTGGCAAATTTCTAATAAAAATAATAATTTTATTGTCTATAATACTATTGCTACTAATAAATTCTATTTCGAAAAATAGTGTTGATTATAGATTATTTTTCAAAAAAGTTTCTATATAAATAATACTTTTATATTAATATAATAAACCTATTCTATTATTATCCTAAATATAGTTGAAGTATAATTCCTTTCGCTCCAATATCCATTCATTTCATAAATATATTCTCCTTTTTTATCTGGTAATGTTATATTATTTACTTTTTTTGAAGAATCAAATTTTATAGTTGTGTCATTAACTGAATCACCTACTGACCATAATCTTAGAATTATTTCTGGAGGAGCTGAATTAAAAGTTACTTCAACTTCGCTATTAGGTTTTGCAGAAAATCCTGAAACTTCCATTCCAGCATCATATGATGGTCCTACTAAATAACTACTCCCTGCTTTTTGTCCCTTTGGTAAACTTCCAGACCAGGTATGTTCTCCAATACTTGTAGGAACTATTTTTCCATTGTATTTTATGGCTACAGATGGCTTTCTCATAGGAACATCACTTGTCATTTTTGCATAAGCATAGCTAGATATTATACATACTACAAATGTACAAATAAATAATTTTACTAAAAACTTTCTACTTTTTAAATTCAATATGTCCACCTCTTTTTAAATTTTAAAGAATTATTTATGAATGGTCTTTTTATATAATTGTTTTAATATAAAAATTTACTTTTTAATAAATAACAATTCTTTATTAATTATTAATATGATATAATATACATAATATATTTTATATAAAGGAGGATAATAAAAATGAAATATTTTATCATTGAAGGTAAATTAAACACTACTGTTGAAATAGATGAAAGTGTTATGAACGAACATATAGTTCATTCTCAAAAAGCAATAGAAAAAGGTGTTACTCTAATAACAGGACTTAAAGAAGATATGAGTGGTGGAATTTTAATTATGAAAGCTAATTCACTTGAAGAAGTAGAAGCTTACTTAAATTCTGATCCGCTTAAGATTGCTGGTTCTCAAGAATATCATATTATGGAATTTACACCTCATTATACTCATCCACAAACTAATGAATGGTTTGATAGATAATTTACAAAGAAATTTAAATAAGCAGCTGGTAATACTAGGATATTTGTACATTTTTAAGGAAATCTCTAGATTTCCTTAAAAATATTCATAATTTGCGTATATTTTAAATTAAATCATTAAATATTCATAGTTATTATAAATCAGAAATATCTATATTTTTATCAAATACATAAGTATATGTCTCTCCATCTTCAATATATTCATCTTCGCCATGTCCAAAATTATATCCTATCAAAGTTAAATGCATGACTCTTTTATCTCCAATATTAGATATTTTAAATGTCAAAATTGCATCACCAGAATATATTTTATTTCCTTTTATTTTATAAGTAGAAACTCCATCTTTTCCATTACTTCTATATTCCTTAATTGATGTTTCTGAAATATCCATATAGTCCTTTGAATTTAGTTTTTCTGCTATATTTAGTTCTGAATTTATATCACTATCAGTATATAAATACCATCTTCCTTTTATCTTTGGTTGTGATAAATTGCTTATAAACAAATATGATATTAAGCAACATATTACTACTATATAAAAACCTCTTCTTAAATTCTTTCCCATATCACTTACCCCTTAAATATTAAATTTATATCAATTTATTACTGCTCATTAAAAATAGGATAAATATTATTATTATAAATATATTCTAATGTTCCAATAGTACTTTCTCTAGAAATCAAATATCCTAGATCCCCATTCTTAAATTTTATAGCCCAAGTAGTATACCAATGTGTTTCCTCTTTAATTTCAAGTGGAGTTAACTCAAATTCATTCTCCTCATCCATTGGTCTATAATCACATTTTATTAATGAGTTTTCTTCTTTTCATCTTCAAATACTTCTTTTGCTCTTCCAAATATTATTACACTTTCATATTTGGTGCTAAACTTATCTGGTAATACATCAGTTTGTCCAACTACACAAAAGGATACTTTATCATTGTTCTTTATATTTTCTAATTTATCTCCTTCTACTGCACTATGAAAGTATATTGAATCATTTGCATAAACATAACTTAAAGGAACTCCATATGGATATCCATTTTCATTTACTGTAGATAAAACCCCATATTCACAGATTTCTAACATGTCTATTGCTTCTGAAATTTCTATTTTTCTATCTTTTCTTCTTATTTCTTTAAACATGTTTATTCCCCCATAATCGTATTTAATTTACTTAAATAGAACCTAGTCAAATAATGTTTTCCAATTTGTACTTTGATACGCTTCAAAACACATTTTAATTTGCTCTTTATTATTTTTTTCTGTTGCCAACAATGGTACGTTATCTAACGAAAAATAATCACTTTTTATTGTTTCAATATTTTTCTTAAATTCTCCATCTATTAAAGAACATAGAACAAAAACTTTACACACTTTATAAGCATATACAGGCAAATTATGCTTTTCTCTATCTTGAACAGCAATTATCATATCTGCTGTAACATTTAAACCTGCCTCTTCTTTTACTTCTTTTATTGTGTTTTCTTTTATTGATAAATCTACATCTACCCAACCACCTGGCAATGACCAAGTACAATTGCTTTCTTGTACCAATAAAATTTTATTATTTTTAAATATTGCTGCTCTTGTATCTAACTTTGGTGTTTGATATCCAATTTCATTACAAAACAAGTCCTTTACTTTTTCTAAAGGTATATCTGATTGTAAACTTATCATTTCTGCTGAGATTTCTCTAATTCTTTCAAAGCGTTCTATATCAAACTTGTCTTTACAATAGTATAAACCTCCTTGTGCAATACTTTGTAATTCAATTGCCCATTCTAATAACTTGTTATCCATTTTTTAACCTCATCTTCTTTATCAATTTTTCTTCAATAAATTGGAATTTATCTATCAACTATCACCTTACCATCAGAATCCAACAGTGGTGTAACTCCATTTTGCCCTGTTCCAACAGTCATTAAATAATTAACCCCTGTATGATTATCGACAACAATATATATTGCTCCAAATCCTAATGATTGCTCTTCTTTAATAACGAATCTCTTTTCTTTTTTATCTTTTCCAAACATATAAAATCCCTCCATCAAATAATTTTTTATTTTTATAATATATAAATAGTCTTTATTTTTCTTTTTTTATACTTGTTTAAAATTTGCTAACCTATATTTTATATTTCATGAGATTATTTAACTTATTTATTAATACATCATAAAAATTAGTAATACAATTAATTGCTTTCAATTTACTTTCATATTTAAATATTTATTTAATATACCTTTAAAGAAAGGAGGTGTATTTTATTGAAGAAAATCCATAAAAATATTATTTTATCAATTATATTTTTAACTATATGTGTAACATTAGGATATTTATATTTAAGAAAACAAAATACGTTATCAGATTCAAATAAAATAGACAACTCAGAAACAACTAAATCAACTGATACAATTAATGATTCATCAAACATATCACTATTAGATACTATTAAGAATCTAACTATAGATAATTCAAATTCTACTATTCCTCTTTCATCTGATATAGTTATATACAATAGTCATCCAGATGAAGAATATGAATTTGGCGTTAAAGCAACTGATTTAGGTGCTTTAATTAATCATGAACTTAATACTGAAGGCTTAAACAGTAATTTTATTAGCCCCAAACCAAATATAGAATATATAAAATCATATCAGGTTTCACATGATTCTATAATAGAAAATGTGTCTGGATATGAAAATACAATACTTCTAGATATTCATAGGAGCAATAGTGATTCTTTTGAATCTGATCCTGAAATGATTACTTTTATCCTTGCAAAAGATAATCAACATTTTGAAGAAAATAATAAATTTGCAGAAGAACTAGTAAATGAGATTTCAAAATCTACTAAAGTAAAAGCATCAATATACTACTACGATTTTACTACTGAATATTTGAAGCGCAATCAGGAATTATCTAACAATTCAATCTTAGTAGAAATAGGCACCGATAAATCAGATGATGCCTATATTAAAAAATGTGTTGATGTACTTGTAAGCTCATTGAAAAATATTAAAACCATTTAATTTAATTATTATACTTATAGGCTTACTGCTTTCTTATATTTAGTAAGCCCTAATTTGTAATTTTAAATATAGTTTTTCTTTATCCTCCATAAACCCTCTCATACCCCCACATATTATAATTTACTAATATATTTCATTTGCATCTCTTAGTAATAAGTTTACATCTTTTAAAAACTTCAAACTATTATTTGCTTCTAACTGATTATATGTAACATTTATTTTAGTTAGGTGCTATCTCATTAGCAATATCATTAAATAAATTACACATAGTAAATACTGATTCCCAAATTTCTTTTACTTTTCCAGAAGGATATATTTTTAAAAATGTATTCCACTCCTCTTGATCTAACCACTTATACATGTATTTTCCTGACTTTCCAACACTAACAGTAAAATTTGAAAATACTCTTATTTATTATTAATAAAGAATATTAAACTACTAGTAAATAAACTTTCTTTTAGTATATTTAAGATGTCTTTATAACTTTATAAAATTGTAGCACTTATCTATAATCTCATTAACTAAACCATTGTCAACATCTTTAATTGATTTTAAAGGCTTTGGTTCACAATACTCTTCATTAATGCTCTTTTCAAACCAAGTAACATCATGCCACTTGACAAATTTATATCCTGTATTATGATAAATTCCTAGCTTCTTAAATCCAAAATACTCATGTAACTTTTCACTATTCATATTATTAGAAGTAACTACACCATAAATATTTTTTATATTTTGAAGTTTAGATATTTCAATTAAAGCTGTATAAAAAGCTTTTCCAAGTCCATAACGTAGATATGCATTATCAATATAAACAGATAATTCAACATTCCATTGATAAGCAGCTCTTTCTTTATGTCTATAAGAATAAGCATATCCAATTATTTTTTCATCTAAAGTACAAACTAAATAAGGATAATCTTTAGATATTTTTCTAATACGCTTTTTAAATTCATCGACTGTTGGCACTTCATATTCAAAAGTTATTATTGTATTCTTTACATATGGTGCATATATTCTTAATATTTCTTCTGCGTCATTTTCACTAGCCATTCTTATTTTTATATCCATTCTGTCCTCCTACCAGTCTAATATTCTATTTTTGCTCCTCACTTTTTTTATCAATTATTTCTTTTAATTGCATATTTAGTTTTTCTACTTCATTTTTAAGTCTTTTTTGAATTATCAATACTCTAACTATAAATATTATTAAAGCTATTGGTATTACAAATTGAAGTAAAAGAACTAAAATATATAAAGGTTCCATACTCACTACCCCTTATTAATTTATGAATACTTTTTAAGCCACTAATAATTTGTCTATATTTAACAATTTTATTAATATAATACCTCTTTTGCTAATTATACCATAATTTAGAATTTAATATGTATAGCATTTATTCTATTTATTATCTTATTATCATTTACGAGTATTTCTATTACAAAATTAATTCTAAATAATCCATATAATAATCTCTTAAAAGAAATATGATAAATTTATGTAAATACTCATAGGTAGTTTAATGAAATATTTGAAACTATATAAAGGTACTATTCAATGATAAATTATTTTGCTGATTGAGAAATGATGTAAGCTGATTTGAATTTAAATACATCTCATGTTAATGTTAATCAGGGAGTCGCGTTTCGCGACCTCCTTTAGAATTTATTTAAATACATATAATCGTTCGTTTGTATGAACTAAATTATGCAGTTACTGATATTAATGATTACTCTTGTATTTCTTCACTCTTCAACTCTATAGCTCTTTCACACATATTATATTCTTAATAAAAGTTTTTTTACAAAATCTATAGACTTCTTTGCTGCCATTAAACAATTATATTCAAAAACTTATACACCTCTTTCATCTTCAGTATCTGTTATTGACCTTATTGATATAAAAGGAATTTTATTTACATAACAAACATGAGCAATACTTGCTGTTTCCATATCTACACAAAGTGGATTAAATTTTGATATTATTTCACTTCGTCCTCTATTATCTATAAATTCTTCACCAGTTACCATTTTCCCAAATAGTATATTTTGACTAAAAGTATTTTCATTCACTATTGTCCTGCATAACGATAATAACTTATTATCACTTTTAAAATATATACTCTTCATCCATGGATGATACTCTGTTAAAATCTCTTCTGCAACATCATGGTATGCTACTTCTGTTGAAATAACTGTATCTCCAATATTTAAGTTTTTATCTATCGCCCCTGCTACGCCAATTACAATAATATGAGTCACTTGAAACTTGTCTATTAAAATTTGAGCTGCAATTGCTGCATTAACTTTACAAACACCACAATATAATGCAACAATATCTCTATTCTCATATTTACCAATATAAAACTTTAGCATTGCATGTTCTTCTAATTTTTCGGTTGAAAGTTCATCAAGAAAAGGCACTATTTCATCTTCTGAAGGGCCTATAATTCCTATTTTCATAAATCTATCTCCAATTCAATTGATAATTAATTAGTTAATTATTCTATAACTATACAATTACTTATAATTATTGTAAATATATTCCTTATGTTTAATATTATCTTGTTATCTATTTAGTTATAGAGAAATAAATAAAAAAGCCATAAACTTAAATGAATTAAATTTCATTTGCCGTTTATGGCTTTTTATTTATTATAAATTATCTAATATTTTATTTTATAGATTTTTTAATCATTTATAAAGCTAATGTCTCTATTTCTTATCTACTGCTTTCTTAGACTTATCTCCTAAAAATCCTTTTCCCATATATATCATAAATAAAGATATAACTATTAATAATAATGAACTATTTACAGTACTACCAGTTTGAGGCAAACTTCCTGAGTTATTATTTGGTTTACTATTATTATCATTTGGTTTAGGAGATTCTCCAGGCTTATTATTATCATCTGGTTTTGATGGTTCTTCTGGCTTATTATTGTTATCATCTGGTTTAGGTGTACTATTATCTTCTTTAACTGTAACATTTATTTTTTTAGAAGTACTAGCACCATTACTATCAGAAACACTGTAGTTCACTACATATTCTCCAGCCTTACTAGTATCTACAGTATTCTCTACAACTTTTATATATGATGTTAAATCTCCATCCTCTTCATCATAAGCTGTTACATCTTTTAATGGATCAAAGTTTTCATTTAATTTTAATGTTTTATCATTTGCAGTTATAACAGGAACATTATTAATAGTTGATGCTGGTACGTATATTCTATATTTTTCTATATCAGACTTAAATTCACTAGATTCTTTATCTACTATTGCAAATAATTCTTCTAATGTATATTTTCCCTCCCTTACATAACTATTTCCTGTTAGCTTATCAATGAAATTAGTGCTTAAATATTGGAACTTATCTGGATACATATCTCTAACTGTATATAACATAGCATATCCTGTCTTAACTGAATTAAAGCTATCCCTATCTGTTACATATACTTGAACTCCACCACAAACTTGATTTTTCCCAGTTGGATAATTTGCAGTATCTGATGCTGAATACTTTGATATCTGTGGCGTAAATGAAGCTGCTCTAAATTTTACTCCTGGTAACCCTAGAGAGTTAAGTTCATTAGCTAAATTTATTGGATTTATCCATGGAGCACCTATTAGTTCGAATGGTCTTGTTGTTCCTCTTCCTTCTGATAAATTTGTTCCTTCAAAAACACAAGTTGCTGTATATACTATTGCTGTATCTAAAGTTGGCATATTTGGTGAAGGCATTACCCATGTATCTAATCCTGTTTCATCATAATACATTTCTTGTGACCATCCACTCATTTTAACTACTTTTAAATCACAATTAATATTAAATTTGTCATTAATATATTGAGCATATTCACCAACAGTTAATCCATATCTTTGAACTATAGGATACATTCCAACAAATGAACTAAATTCAGGATCAAGTATATTTCCTTGTACTTCACTTGATATAGGATTAGGTCTATCAAATACAACAAATGTTTTATTATTTTCTGCACATGCCTCCATTGCATAAGCTAGTGTATTTATATATGTGTAGAATCTAGCTCCTACATCTTGCATATCATAAGCTACTATATCAACGTTTTCAAGCATTTCTGGAGTTGGTTTTTTAGTTGATCCATACAAACTATGAACTGGAAGTCCAGTAATATTATCTACTTCATTTCCAACACTATCTCCAGCTTGTGCATATCCTCTAATTCCATGTTCAGCAGCAAATAATGTTGTCAAATTAGTTTTTTCGTATAATACATCTATAGAACTTTTAAAATTACTATCCATACCAGATGGATTTGTTATAAGTCCTACTTTCTTATCTTTAAATATATCTAAGCTTTCTTCTATATTATCTATACCAAGTTTAATATTACTTACATTTTCTCCACCACTATTTGACTCTTGGTAAATATAATATTTTTCTGTTTTAGCTTTAAATTCATTAGACTCCTTATCTACTATTGCAAATAGTTCTTCTAACGTATATTTCCCCTCTCTTACATAGCTGTTACCTGTTAACTTATCTATAAAATTAGTACTTAAGTATTGGAACTTATCTGGATACATATCTCTAATTGTATATAACATTGCATATCCAGTTTTAACAGCATTAAAATTATCTCTATCAGTTACATATACTTGAACTCCACCACACACTTGATTCTTTCCTGTTGGATAATTTGCAGTATCTGATGCTGAATATTTTGAAAATGTTGGAGTAAATGATGCAGCTCTAAATTTTACTCCTGGTAAACCTAAAGAATTTAATTTATTACTAAGATCCATTGGTTCAATCCAAGGTGCACCAATTAATTCAAAAGGTCTTGTTGTTCCTCTTCCTTCTGAAACATTTGTTCCTTCAAAAACACAAGTTCCAGTATAAACTATTGAAGTAGTAAGCGTAGGCATATTTGGAGATGGCATTACCCATGTATTTAGCCCTGTTTCATCATAATACATATCACGAGTCCAGCCTTCCATTTCAACAACTTCAAGTTTACAATTTATATTAAATTCTTCATTTATAAACTTAGCATATTCTCCAACTGTCATTCCATACCTTTGAACTATAGGATACATCCCAACAAAGGAGCTAAAATCGGGATTAAGTAAATTACCTTGTACTTCTCCACCAATTGGATTAGGTCTATCAAATACAACAAATGTTTTATTATTTTCTGCACATGCCTCCATTGCATAGGCTAGTGTATTTATATATGTGTAAAATCTAGCTCCTACATCTTGCATATCATAAGCTACTATATCAACATTTTCTAGCATTTCTGGAGTTGGCTTTTTAGTTGATCCATATAAACTATGAACTGGAAGTCCAGTAACTTCATCAACTTCATTTCCCACATTATCCCCTGCTTGTGCATTTCCTCTAATTCCATGCTCAGCAGCAAATAAGGTTGTTAGATTTGTCTTTTCATATAATACATCTATAGAACTTTTAAAATTACTATCCATACCAGATGGATTTGTTATTAACCCTACCCTTTTTCCTTCAAAAATGCTTAAATTCTTATCTAAATTATCGATACCTAATTTTACTTGTCCAGTACTACTTGCATTTACAGTTTTTATCTCTTTAGCTTGAAATAATATTGATGAAATTAAAAATCCACATGTAATTATTCCAAGTTTTCTTTTTAACTTTAAATTCATGAAATTATCCCCCTATTTAATATCATTTCTTAGTATTTAATAAAAAATGTATAATAATCTTTCATGTCAAGCCTTAAGAAGTCATATAGTATAATATAAACTTTTGTGCATAATAATATAAAAAGGTAGTCTAAACTACCAAAACACTTTATCATAGGTATCTTTATTTAATATTTTCATCTTGTCTGTTTATTTTAATTCACTATAAATCTTTATTTCACATAACTCCCCCCTTTATTGGTTATTATAATTTATAATATTTTTGCTTTAAAATATTATAAAATTCGTATTTATTAAGAAATAAATATAGTTTATATTAGTATTGTATTAATTTTAATTTCGTTTACAATTTGTTATTATTATATCATTATAGAAATATTATTTCAAGTTTTTACAGATTTTATTTTATTTTATTTCACTTTTTATTATATTTATTTTTAATTTAATAGATTGATAGATTAAATAATTTATTTTATAAGCATATAAATTTTAATATTAGTTTATTAAACTGCTTCTATAGTTTTTAATATTAAAAATAAAATTAATACCATAACTTATACATCAGTATCATTTTTATCTTTATAATCAATTAAAAGATATAATCAGGCCACCCATCAAACAGGTGGTTTGCTCTGCACCTATAAGGCTCTGTTACTGGCTGTGCTACTCGTACGCTGAACGGGTTTGTCAACCGCATCATAAATTCACTGACTATCCGTAAAGGGGTTCTTATTACTTGCCTTTCTTTACTGGCTCACCCGTAAACGGGTCTATATATTCTTTTAAACTCATTTGTTCATAAGTTAAATCTTCTTGGATTTTATTTTTTATATATTCTTCTATTACCTTTTTATTTGTTTCTACTGTATCAACATATTATCCTCTACACCAAAACTCTCTATTTCTATATTTATATTTAATATTACCCCATTTTTTAAATATCATAATGCTACTTTTTCCCTTAAGATATCCCATAAGACTAGATACACTCATTTTAGATGGTATTTCTACTAACATATGAAATGATCTACGCAAACTTCAGCTTATATTATATTTACGCCTTTCCATTCATATAATTTTCTAAGTATTGCTCCTACTTCTAGTCTTTTTTACTCATAAGATACTTTTCTTCTATATTTATGCGCAAATACAATATGGTATTGGCAGTTCCATTTTGTATGTGATAAACTATGTACATCATTCATTTTGAATGTCATCCTTCTGATATTAAAGTTCAGTTACCAGACCGCCTTTTATTATATCACAAGGAGTTTTTTTATTACCACCATAGCTATAAGCTCTTTAGAATCCAACATCTAACGCGAGTTTTCTAAATACAAAAAGAGTCAATATTTCTTTGCTTAGAAACATTGACTCTTATCATTTTTATAATATATATTTAGTTTTTATTTTAGTTACAATTTACTGCATTATTAAATTTATGCATCGTATTATTATATATTGATTATTAAATAAACTTATAACACATTATACATTTATACTTCTATACAATACTTAAATATTTTTGTATCAAGATTATTAGTAATTCTGTAGTCAGATATTGTTTATTAATAATATTAAACCACTTATTGTTTATTTATTTTTCTTAATCGTCTTTCAGCAAACCTTTTTTCGACTCTTAATCCATCTATCATATGAGAAATCGCATCTTCTTTAATTTTATATGTTTCTATTATTTCAATACCGCCTCTTTCATTCGTACAAAAAAACTTCCACCCATCTTTTATTTCTCTAATACCTATTTGATTTTCTTCTATATCCTTCTCATCAAATGTTATCTTTTTATATCTATTTAATTCTTCATCTTCTATTACTTTAATTGCTTCATTAAATGTCATATACTTCCTCTCCTTATTTAATAGTTTTTAAAAATCCTAACTCCTCTAAAATGTCCAATGGTAACGGTAGTTGATATTGTATTCCTCCACCTATTGAACCAAAGCCAGATGCTATTTCCCCTTTATATGATATTAAATCATCATATGATTTTATCTTTTTGTATACCATAAAATCATTAATATCTTGAACTAGCTCTTTATCAGTGCAATTTCTTATATAATCACTTAATTTACTCAAATCATCTGTTAATTCATATTGATGATACTTAGACAAATCATCTATATATGGTAAAGACCTATTGTCATAACTATACGGTTTGCCATAAATCACAGGTGATATAAATATTCCATCCGATGGTCCATATCTATCAATAATCTCTCCCTTCTTAGAAAAATATGTCACCTTGATAGCTTTCCCGCCACTATCCAAAACATAACCACTATCTGGTACCTGCCTCCAATCTATTGATCCTTTTGATGTTAATACATCTGAACTTTTAGGAGTTTGAATATTATCAGGCCACTTTCCAGTACTCAAGTACTGCTCTGCATAACTAGTTTTAAAATAATCATCATTGCTCTTTAAATATTGATATAACTTTTCATTAGAGCATGTTGTTTCTTTTAATAACTCTTGCGTATTTTTGAATACTCTATTAGGGTTACTCCCCCCTTGAGGCAGAGTCTGTCTTTTTATTTTTAGTTGTAGAGTTGAGTGTTTTCAACCCTTACCACAGTTTGACACTACTTTTAACTACTTATCATTTTTTCTGTTATGTAGTTACTTTTTCACCCTTAATTTTCCTTAATCTGTTAACCCTATTTTATCATGCTACTTCTTCTATTTCTACATTAGGTAATGTACATAAACAAAAAAATACCGTTGTAATTGAAATATCGACATTTCAGTTACAACGATATTTTCTTCTTACCTTAGCTTAAAGAGGGGGATAAGGTTGTAAATATTTTAGAAAGTATTTTTTACTTTTCTCAATTAAAATTACTTTTTAAATTTATCTGCCACTCTTCCCCCTTCGCCCCCTAATCACTTCATTATTAATATTATGCAGTATTAAATTTCCTTAATATTATTGATTTAACTGTATTCTAATATTATTACTTTTATGCAGTTAATCAGTTCTCCATTATGCATTCTATTTCCAACCATTAGCTTCTAAAAATTTATCAGGTATTCTTAACTCTAATTGTTCCTGAAGTTCTTTACTGAAAACATCAAAGTCAGCTTCTTCATACCATTTCTGACTATTTTCAAGTCCAATAAAAGAATTTTCTCCATATTGAATACTACATCCAATTACACCCTTGTCATAATTAAACAGTACAATAAAATAATCATATGCTTTAAACCTAATGCTAAATGCTCTATAATTTCTATCGTCTATTACATTAAAAATACTACAATCTTGAATTTTATTTCCTAAATTTTTTTCTAAATAATTTGTAACTTCCATTGCCATTTTATCTGTATTATTTAAATTCATAACTAATCCCACCTTATTAATTACTTTTTATGGTTACATTTTAATTCCAACCATTAGCCTGTAAAAACTTATCAGGTATTCTCATCTCTAACTGCTCTTTCATTTCTTGATAAAACATTTCAAGATTAATTTCATTATCTACTGATATATCTTTTTTTATATCTATAATTGTTTTATCATCAAATTTTATTCCCCAATTTATTTTGCCATTTTTATAACTTAGTTTTATTTTATAAAACTTATATGCTTGAAAATCAATATTAAAACTCTTGTTATTATTATCTTCAATAACATCATATATTGTACAATCATCGACCCTGTCGTTCATATTCGCTCTTAAAGTCATAGTTATTTTTCTCGCCATTTTAATTGTATTATTTAATTGCATACCAAAATTCTCCTATCTTAATCAAATCTATATAATTATAGATCTTCTTTAAATACTCCCATTCCTTTTTTAATGCGCAATCTCCATAGGCAGTTGGGTCATGTGAAAAACGAATTTCTTTTCCTGCCTTTGCAGCATCATCCAATGCTGGTACATTAAATAAGTCAAACATATCATCATCAGTTATATTATACTTACCTTTTATTACATCCCAATCATTTCCTAGACTAAAATATGTTGTATCACCAGCCATTACTGTATATGAGTCATTTCCTGGAATTGTCCAGTCTAATGTTCCATCATGGTTTACTGTTGGCTTATATTTACCTAAAGTTATTGTGTCTGAATTAACATTTTGCATGGACTCTGCTCTTATCTTCTTAAAATCATCTACTGGTATTTTCCCATTCACCTTACCATCAACAACTTTTAATCCATCTATTATACTATCAGCTTTACTAACCCCCTTGGGGCAGAGTCTGTCTTTTTATTTTTAGTGGCAGAGTTGAGTGTTTTCAACCATTACCACAGTTTTAATGCTACTTTCAAGTACTTATCATTTTTAGTATTATGTAGCTACTTTTTAGCCTTAATTTCCCTTAATCTGTTAACCTTATTCTATGATGATACTTCTTTTCTTTCTATATTAGGTATTATATATAAGCAAAAAAATATCGACACTATTGTAGTATCGACATTTCAGTTACAACGATATTTTCTTGTACTTTAGGTTGAAAATGGGCATAGGTGATAAATATTTTAGAAAATATTTTTAGTTTCATCAACTAGAATTTACTTTTCAATTTTATCTCCCACTCTGCCGCCTTTGCCCCTATTCACTACATTATTAATATTATGCAGTATTAAATATTCTTACTGTTACTGATTTAACTATATTCTAGTGTTCTTTCTTTTTATGCAGTTATTTTCTAATATTTTTTGTATTGTCTTTTATATAAAATTAGTGAAATATTATATAGATTCTTTGTTTATTTTAATTATTAAGTCTTTTTTTTCTACCCACTTTTGGTATATTCCTTTATCAACAATTTCCATCCCCAATTGTAACCAGTCTTTATAATTACCAGTCATTGCACATATTAATAACATATTATCCCTTTCATCAGTAACTGAAAATTCATATCCACAATATTCAGCTTTAGTAATTTTTCTATATATTTCATTAATTTCTGATTTTAACACATACTTATAGCATTTTACGCCTTTATTAGCTCCATTATTCTTTATAAATCCGTTAATTATATCACTTTCGTCATCTGAACGTAGAATAACACTGCCATCAGCACGAATACCAGCTTGGTATTCTTTCCCTTTATAGATTGCAAAAATATTACTTTTCATTCTTCCTCCTATTTAACTGGCATAAATCTACCATCAATTTCATTAAATACTGCTATTAGTGTTTCAATTCCATTTTTATCAATTTTGTATAACTCTGCACCATCATAAACATCTAGAAATGAATTGCATTTATATTCTGGAATTATATTATCATTCATGGCTTTAGTAAATCCATTTCCTGTAAATGGCGGAGCATCTGTTATTGTTCCACCTAAATCAATTCCATATGGAATTTCAAATTGTTCTGCATTAGGTGTTTTAAAACGAATTACCCCTAATGAACTATCTGAATCAACTTTATATGCAGTTCCTGGATAATCTAATCTTAAGCTTTCATAGATATCGTTGTATTTAGTTAAACTTGAAACATTATCATACTTAGTAACATAACCGCCAACTTGTGTATAGCTACCATCTAAATATTTGCTAATATCATTGTTTGGAATTACTTTTTGCATTGTAGTCATATTATCAGGCATTGATAAACTATCTCTAATTGATTTCATAGCTAATTTTTCAGAATCCGTTAATAATGCTACATCTTTAACTCTTAGTTCATTGAACTTATCAACTGTAAATCCATTTTTATTAATTATATCAGTTATATTTTTACCAACTTCTCTTACCCCTTCAACTAACTTACTATCACTTAAATTATCATACACATCTATTCCAGATTGTATCTTCTTACTATTCTTAATATCTTCAGCTGC
>OKWQ01000096.1_pt1 | contig 93501 bp, 85 predicted proteins | sample 1607071 | NCBI WGS metagenome assembly OKWQ01 (sample SAMN07501039, study PRJEB24779) | human gut metagenome
CCATGCCAGTTTCCCACACCCATCTTTCCGTACACTACCTACATCTACAAAGCGTCTTTAATCAGCAAAACCCAAATCTAAGATGAATTTGTTCGCTCCAGTGCTAGTGGAAGGCTTACGAAAAACCCTACTCTTTATTTCCAATTCTCCGCTATCTCCTGGCGAATAATCTCCACATACCTTCTCGCCTTCTTCTCATCATGATTAATCGTATACACATCCCTCTGGGTAATCTCCATCCTGCATCCGCTGGCAGCCAATAAGCTTTTCCGGATATGCTGGCGGAATGCCTCTTCATCCAGGTTCGCCCCCACGCCCAGGAAGTTCGGGCTTGGCTTACGATGGAATATAATATTTCTTTCCCGCAGGCGCTCTCCCATAAATTCTTCATTACACCATGGAGAAATGGATACCTTGCGCAGGTTCTCCAGTTTGCTGATACAACGGTCCCAGATAGGATCTACCGGCTCGCAGCAGCCATAAGAAAGCATTCCATACTGCTGTGATATCTTTTGATAACATGGGAAGATGAACTCTTCATACATTTCAGGAGAAATCCCCACGGTTTCCTGGGAATCCATGAATCCCCACACATCCTTCGTAGTAAACGGACGTTTGGCGAACTCCTCAGCCCCAGGCAGATCATTGGTAAAACTCCAGCTTCCCTGGCCAACGGCTTCAAATCCTGTTGTTGGCAAAATTACCTTCTTTTCCTCCAGGAAGCGGTAGTAAGAAATAGTGTCTTCTGCAATCCGGTTCATCATCTCTTTAAAAAGTTCCGGATAATCATAAATGTTGAACATCATATTTTCCATACTCATAAAGTGAACCAGCATCTGCGTTGGTACACTGTATAAGCAGTCCATTTTCATTTTCACAGGAAGAATATCACCAATGGCATCTTCCACTATCTTCCTTTTCTTTTCCGTGTTTTCCAGATCTACTCCAAACCGGGATGGCTTTAGTTTCTCATAATCGTCCTCCAGATCTTCGATTACTGACACAAAATGATGCCCCAGGCTTTCCTGTCCGTCTTCCGCCATTGTATGGTCAACCTGAACATTAATGCCGAACAATTCAAAATAGGTATCGTAATTCATCCCAAAATAATCCGGTGTCACCCTATCATCGTCAAATAACTCCTGATTTAAAAAATTGCAGTAGATACCCGTCTCAATTTCTCTGGCAAAGCTTCCTTCGCATCTCAGTCTCTGCGGAAGGATTTCCTGGGAAAATGTCCACATTTCCAGATGTATCATGGGTCGGTCTCCCTGAAGTGCATTATGCCTGTACCACTTTTCTATTCTCTGTAGATTGCTCTCCTGATTGGCATATTCCTGCTGCTTTTTAGCCAGTTCCCTTAATATCATCCTGTCTTTATCGGAAATTCTATATTCCATCTGTATAACCCCCTGTGATCTTCTGATTGTTTTATCTGCAATCATCATATCCTAAATATCACATTCTGGCATTACATGGAATTGCCCTTTTATATAAAAAAATTGCGGTAAAAAGTAAACTATATTTGACTTTATCAAGGGCATAAACTATACTGGGATTATATTTTTTTTATTATTCACCTGATTATGGAGGATTTTTATGACAACCATTTCATCCGGCCTGCTCCCGGCATCACAGATTTATTTCCATACTCCTTCGTCCACCGCTGCAAATGGATTTTTATATCCTTTATGTATTGGTCATTTTTACTGCGATCACACCTATCAGATACGCAGGAGCAGTTTCGACAGCTTCCTGGCTATTCTGGTGATACGCGGTACCGGCTTTATAGAAATCGATGGAGTTACCCATATCATAAAAGCCGGGGAGCTTACCATGATTGACTGCTATAAACCACATGCATATGGTGCCAGAAATTCCTGGGAGTTTTACTGGATTCATTTTGATGGAATGACTGCAAGGCATTATTTTAATCTGATTCAGAATAAATACCCCCACATATTCCATCTTTCCCAGGATGCGTTTGCAGAGACTCTTTTACCTGTAAGTGCAATCCTGGACAGCTTTTCCTGCCAGATCTCATGCAAAGAAATCCAGATGTCCAAATTTATTACAGATATGCTGACTTCCATTCTCATATCTGAGGAATCAACTCCGGCGGATCACAGCCCTTCAGCAGGAATATCCCCGGTGGAACTGGCTACCGCCTATATCCGCCAGCACTATCAGGAAACAATCACCGTAGAGGAACTCGCTGAAAAGGCCGCATTAAGCCCCTACTATTTTATCCGGGAATTCAAAAAAGAAACCGGGCTGACACCCCATAGCTATTTAACAGCAATGAGAATCAACTCGGCTAAGTTTTATCTGCGCACTACAGGCCGCTCCATTAAAGAAATAGGTTTCGCCTGCGGATTTCAAAGCGAGAACAGTTTCTGTATTACGTTTAAAAAGCAGGAAGGCATGACACCCACTCAGTTTCGGGATGGGGATTTATAATCACCTGTTTTTTATAAACGCTTTACGTATTAGACATCATATATCTATAACTTTTCTAGATCATAAGCCCTGCCCTTTTCCATAACAACGGTTCTGCAGCCGCTGCCCTTAAGTCCATTTACATATTTCATGGGATCTTCCGTATTCTCTGCGAACATTCCATAATGATTCGGTATTCCGGTTTCAGCCTGTACCCGCTTTGTCAGTGTAATGGCTTCGCCCACAGACATATTCCCAAGCTTGCCATTAATACAGACAAAGATGACATCTGCCTTAATCAGCTCTTTATTTTCATAATAACCTACTTCCGGGGTCAAAAGGCTGTCACCGGTAAAATAATAATCCCGCCCGTGATAATGGAGCACATAACCCTGACTGTCCTGTGTATGCTCTGCAAAGACCGCTTCCAGGTCACAACCGCCATATTGAAAATGTTCTCCTCTGTTGATGCAGCGGATATTATCTTCCGGAACACCGCATGCTTTTAATATTTTATAGCCGCTCTGTGGACCGGCAAAAATAGCAGATCCCTTCTCCATCCCTTTGACCATATCGGAATCCAGATGATCAATGTGATCATGGGTATACAAAATCACATCTGCCTTAACATCTTTACAGGCAGCCGGTGCCGGTACCAGCCGCTTTAATCCTTCTTCTTGTTCTACCAAATCCGAAAAATAAGGATCAATTAGTATCGTGTACCTTCCTTCTTTCAGCTCGTAACCTGCCTGTCCCAACCATTTTATCTGCATTATAAAACCCTCCATCCAGTCTTTTATCAAAATTTGCAGTACAAACATCCATATCTTTCTCAACATAATATCATAAATCTTCTATTTTGCGAACACTTTGTTGCAGTGTTTAAAAAATCTTAATAACTTATACGCCCGGGTTGCTTGAAATCACGTTGTGTTTTATATATAATAAGTATAAATTGTTATTTTTAAGAGGAAGGATTTATATGAAAGAAATTAAAAAATATTTGGACTTTCCATTTGAAAAGTCCTACCTGGAACCGATAAAAAAACGCCTGTTCCAAAATGTCATAAGGACGCATATCGCCTTCCAGAGTCTGATTATTATTTTTCAGCTGATTATGATGCTCTCTATCTCCCTAAGACCGGGAGGGCCTTTTTTTAAGCCCAGAAGAACAGCTTATTTCAGCATGTATGTTATCCTGGCTGTGATTACTTTAGGGGTGTTGATTATTAATGTTATCTTAGCGAAAAAACAATCCCTCAATCATCATTTTTATTTTCAACTGAATTTCTTCTATATGGGATTTCTATGCTTTTGGAGTACTTTTGTAACATTAAATGACCAGCTTGGTGGAAATGGATTAAATGTCTTTACCTATGTCATGCTCACCGTTGCTGTGCTGACCCTGTCCAAACCCTGGCATAACATTTTAATTATGGGCGGAAACTTTCTTCTTCTCAACTGTCTGCTTCCGTATTTTCCGGATCCTCATGGCGCTGACCAATCCTTTAATAACCTGATGAACAGCATGTTTACAACGGTACTGGCAATTGCCATCTCGACGATCTTTTACCGGAATCGGATTATGTCAGAATACAATCAAATCATCATAACAGAGCAATATAATCAGATTAATGATATTAATTCCCAGCTTCATCAGGAAGTTCTGACGGACAAACTAACCGGATTATATAACCGCAGATATCTGGACGACACCGTTAAAAACATCTTCCGGAATAATCAGGAGGAACATAACAGCGCTGCCTGTATGATGCTTGATATTGACTTTTTCAAACAATACAATGATACATATGGGCATCAGGCAGGTGACAACTGCCTAGCAGCCATCTCCCACCTGCTTTCACGGGATATCAAGACAGAGGACGTCTGTCTGATCCGATACGGCGGGGAAGAATTCCTGATTTTCCTCTTTGGGAAATCTTCCCTTGACGCTAACGAGAAAGCTGAAGTTATCCGCAGTTCCGTTGAACAGGGCTTGTACAATACCCCTGATATTCCAAAAAGGAATATGACAATCAGTATCGGATTATATCAGGAATCTCCTATGAAAGAGACCGATATGGAACGTTTTATTTTCCGTGCGGATCAGGCGCTTTATGAAGCAAAAAAGAACGGGCGCAATTGTGTTGTGGAATATAAGTAACATCTGCTGCAGTATCTGAGAATAAGAACATGCCGGGCATAAGAGCAGTTAATATTTTCTGCTTCGAAGATATTCCTTTGCCATACTCTGATCATACCATTTCTCTTCCGTAATGATTCGAAGCGGCAATTCCTTTCCTGCTACAAGATCCTGGATCGCTTTCATAAGCTGCGGTCCAAGCAGAGGATTGCATTCTACCGCACAATTTAATTTGCCGTCAATCATAGCCTCAAAGGCTTCTCTGGTTCCATCTACGGATACAATTTTCACATCTGTACCGGGAGCAATCCCGTTTTTTTCCAGTTCTTCAATTGCCCCAATTGCCATATCATCGTTTTGTGCATAGATAATATCAATATCCCACTCATGAGATTCCAGATAATTCTTAATAATGTTTCTTCCCCCTTCAATGGTATAATCCCCATATTCAGAATGCACGATTTTGTATTGCTTATTGTCTTTCAGAACTTCTTCAAACCCTTGCTTCCGTTCCACGGTAGGGGAAGCTCCTTCGTTACCCTGCAGCTCCATAATCTTCATACAATCTTTGTCCGGCGGAACATTATCCCGAATCCAGCGCATTGCCCTTCTTCCCTCTTCCAGGAAATCCGCGCCTATGTAAGTCATTATCCAGTCATCATTTTCTACTGCAATCTTGCGGTCAGAAGCCAGCACCGGAATCCCCGCCGCCTTAGTTTCTTTAAGAATCTCATCCCATCCGCTGTCAACAACCGGAGATACCACAATTACATCCACACCCATTTTAATAAATTTCCGGATAGCTTCGATCTGTTTTTGCTGGGATTGATTGGCATCTTCAAAGATCAGATTCATTCCGAAATCTTTTGCCGCCTCTTTTATGGACTCTGTATTTGCTTTCCTCCATGCACTCTCCATTCCAACCTGGGCATAACCTACGTCTATAATTTTATCCGGCTTTTTATAAATTTCACTCAAACCTTCTACATATGCCTCAACATTATCCTTCGTAACTACATGGCTCCTTAGAATGACCTGCTTAGGAACTCCGCTTGCCTGTTTTAATATGTCAAGGGCATATTGTATGGCTTCTTTTCCTCCGGTCGGACAGGTGATGGTCTCATCAATTTTGCCCTGGGAGATCAGATCAATCCCTTCATTTTCCCCAAGGAAACCATCGATGCCTACAATTTTTGCTTCTGCTCCGACTTTTTCCATTGCTAAATATGCCCCCAAAGCCATATAGTCGTTATGGGCAAATATCACGTCATATTCTTTTAGGTGCTCTCCCATGGCGAGCATGGTATCTTCCGCATCATCCTTTGATCCTGATTCAATCCTGCAGACACTTTTCTCGATATCCGGATACCTGGATATAATAGAATCAAATCCCTTACTACGGTTCTGGCTCGGCAGCGAGTCCGCACTTTGGCAGATTTCCAGTACTTTTCCCTTTTCATCGTTTAGCAGCCGCATCACACCTTCGCCTGCTCTCCTGCCAATCTGTTCATTATCCGGTCCGATAAATAAAGAGTAATCAAATCCTTCTACCCCCCGGTCCATTACAATCACAGGAATTTTTTTATGGTACACCCCACTGATAATTGATGTCATAATCTCGGTGTCACAGGGTGAAATTATCAACAGATCAATCCCAAAATCAATGAGTTTATCCACATCCTTTACCTGTTTAGTCACATCCGATGTGGCATCCGTCATAATTAATCTGATATTCTTATATTTCTTTGCCTCTTCTTCTATTTCACTGGTCAGGGCCAGTCTCCAGGACTCTCGCATATTTGCCTGTGAAACACCGATAACATATTCAATTTGCTGATATTCTCCACCGCCTGAACCTCTATTATAAAAATGCAGCCCCAGGAACATAATAAGGAGCAGCGCACATATTGATGCGGAAACGATCATCTTATTTTTCATCCCTGTATCCTCCTTCCAGTACATCCACACTCTGAGGTATCAGGATCGTTACCTTTGTTCCTTCTCCCAGTTCACTGGTTACCCTGACACAGAACTTATCCCCGTACCGGATTCGTAACCGTTCTTTAATATAGAACAATCCAAAGCTTTGATTTTCTTCCAACCGGGAATGTTCGTTGAGTAATGCATTGATCTGCTCCGCTTTTTCCCGGGTCATTCCTGCACCATCATCTTCTACCGTAAATTCCATCCAATTGTCTGCTGCGCTTTCACACCGTATAATCAGATGCCCCTGTCCCCGCTTCGTTTTAATACCGTGATAGATGGCATTTTCCACTAGCGGCTGCAGCATCAATTTCGGAACCACACATTGATTCAATCCGTCATCCACAAAAAGCTCATAGTTTAATTTCGGACCATACCTGATTTTCTGTATATAAAGGTAATTAGAGACATATTTAATTTCCTGTTCCACTTTAATATAATCTCTGCCCTTACTCAGCCCGATCCGGAACATATTTGTCAGCGCATCCACCAGTCTTACGATATCATCCGCCTTATATTCTCTCGCCATCCAGCTGATGGTATCCAGTGTATTATAGAGAAAATGAGGTTTGATCTGCTCCTGCAGCACTTTAAGTTCTGCCATTCTCTTGTTTTTCTGCTCCACATAAACCATATCTACCAGACTTTCAATCTGTATCAGCATATGATTAAACCCATATCCCAGCTCACTTACCTCATCTTTATAATTCCCGTCAAAACGGACTGCCAGATTACCGGATGCTGCTTCACGCATTAAAAGTTTCAGTTCCACAACAGGATTAGTTATGGTCTGGGATATTTTCAAAGAAATAACCAGAACAAATATAAGGGTCATTGCAAGGCCTCCGGTTAAAATATAGAACATGGAATTCGTACTTCCCATAATTTCGTCCAGAGAGAATACACCTACGATCTTCCAGCCTGTATATTCGGACTCTTCATAGCGTATCTGATAATTTTCCCCGTTTATTCTGGCATCCACCGGAACCTGTTCCGGAGTCAGCCATGAAGGGTCGATACGGTATGTCACTTTATTCGGAAGGGTATAGACCATGCGGTCATCCTTGTCCAGTACAAATACAAACCCATTATCTCCTATGGTTACATTTTGTATGGACTGGGAAATAATATCATGCTTTATATCAAGGAGTAAAACTCCCATTATTTCACCGGTATTTGCATTTTTAATTGCTTTTGCTATGGAAAACACATCATCTATGCTATAACTCTTATCCGTGGCAATATTTCTTCCTGCAATGTTACTGATGATCTGCATTTCATCGGGATGCGCTGCCGCCTGGCGGTACCAGTCCTCATTTTTAAAGGAATCTCTGGAGATACGCATCATCCCGGTATTCGTACATAAATCGTTTTCCGTGGCTACAAAAATTCCTGCAATTTCTTTATTGGAAACAGCCAGATTGTCCAGTATATTTTCTAAATTTAGCTTTGCCTGTTTCCAGAAGACATCCTCTTCGGATTTCATAGACCCAAAGTCGGTATTTTCCATCCCACAGATAATAAAATTTGCAATTTTATCAATGCTGTTGACATATACGTCAATGGATGTTTTGACCTGGCTCATCATCTGATCTGCATGCTGGGAGACACTTTTTTTTGCCTGTCCGGTAAATACACTGATCCCAATCATTCCGAACACACAAAAAGGGATCAGCGAAGCGACAATATAAGACCAGACCATTTTACTACGGATTGTAATATTCATGAATTTGTTCTTAAGCTTGTTCATTTCGCTCACCCCTCTTCGTCAATTCCTGTCTTTTTATTATAGCTTTGACCGGGTAATTTCGCAATCGGATTCTAATTATTCTAATTTAAAATCCTATTTTCCTTTTAATTTTTCTGCCCGTATGGATATGATTCTCTGAATAACAATGAATACGCATAACAGCGCTGCAATCGTTACTTTTGTCCACCATGTATTCAGATTTTCGTACGTTACAATGGTCTGGATAATTCCCTGAATCAGAACTCCTATGGTCGTACCGATTACAGTACCGACACCTCCGGTCAGCAGGGTGCCGCCGATTACGGCAGAGGATATGGCATCCAGTTCCAGCCCCATATTCTGGAGCGAGTAGCCTGCTAATGTATAGAAGCTGAAAACTACACCTGCAAGTGCTGCACAGAAGCTGCTGATTGCATAAACTGCAATCTTTGTTCTTGCTACCGGAAGCCCCATCAGAATCGCTGACTGTTCATTCCCACCTAAAGCATAAATACTTCTACCGAACTTGGTAAATTTTAATATGTAGTAAGCTGCAAGAATTACTACCAGAGCAATAAATACATAAGAATAAATCTTACCTTTCCCAATTACCAATTTGCTCAGCGCCATTTTTTTATAAAAATCATTGGAGATAGAAATGGATTCCGTACTGATTACCGCACAAAGCCCTCTCATCAAAAACTGTCCTGCAAGCGTTACGATAAATGGCTGCAGTTTAAAGTAGTGGATAATGTATCCCATCCCAAATCCAATTGCTGCGCCGATCATTAATACTAAAGGAATCACTACAAATGCCGGTGCACCCTTCTGCAGCAAGAATGCGGATAGTACACAGGTAAATGCAATCGTGGACGCTATGGATATATCAATTCCACCTGTCAGTAATACAAAGGTAACACCAATGGATGCTATAATCAGGTAGGCATTATCATTAAATAAATTAAAAAATGTAGATAAGGATAAAAACCGGTCATACGAAACAGATCCGAATATAAATAGTGCAATAAACAGCACAAATGTGATTACCAGCGAAACATTATTAATTTTTAATCTCTTTTTTGCCATCTCTCTCATGCCTGCTTCGCCACCTTTCTCTTAGAGAATTTTCTTGTAAATGTCTCTTTAAATTCTTTTGACTGTGAAAGACAGATGATAACAACTAAAATAGCTTTTACTACCTGGGTAATTTCCGGTGCAATTCCTATGGCATAAACAGTTGTTGTAATACTCTGAATGATCAGAGCACCTGCGATACTAGCCGGTATTGAAAAACGTCCCCCGCTTAGTGAAGTCCCGCCAATGGCAACTGCAAGAATTGCATCCATTTCAATCATAAGACCTGCATTGTTACAGTCCGCCCCTTTGATGCTGGCACTTTCAATGAGACCCGCCAAAGCTGCAAAGATACCACAGCAGGTATAAACAACCAGTTTAATCGCATCTACATTGATTCCGGCAAATTTACTGGATACAGAATTACATCCGGTTGATTCCAGAAAAAGTCCAAATGCCGTTTTTTTGGTAAAAAGCAACACGATGATTAATAAAATAACTACCAGATATACCGGAAATGGAATTCCAAGAATATATCCACCATTAATAAAGTAATATGCGTCTGAGCTAACTGTTACAATCTTACCACCGGTTACTAATTGGGCTATTCCGCGCCCCGCAACCATTAAGATCATTGTTGCTACAATCGGCTGAATCTGAATCTTTGCAACCAGGAATCCATTCCAAAGCCCGCATAACAGACCTGCCAAAAGTGCCAGTATAATGGCGATTGCCACATTACCACCCACTCCCGGAAGAATGCTTCCGCTTACGATACTGCAGGCAATTGCCCCGCTTATTGCCATAACAGAACCAACCGAGATATCGGTTCCCCCTGTAGCAAGTACCATTGTCATACCAATGGATAAGATCATCAGCTTACTGCCATTTCTTATAATATCAATAATTCTTCCATAAAGATGCCCATCAACTATTTTCATCTGAAAGAAACTTCCACCAGATATGATTCCGTTAAACAGGATAATAGCCAGTAATATCACAAAGGGCCAAAATGCCTGATTTTTAGAAATTTTATTTAGTTTTTTCATGATTATCACCTCCAGCTATATAACGCATGATTGCCTCTTCTGAAATCTGGCTGCCCCGGAGTTCTGTTACTTTTCGCATGTCCCTTAAAATAACCATTCTGCCGCAGCACCTGGTCATCTCATCTATTTCCGAAGAAATAAAGATAACCGCCATTCCCTGTTTTGCCAGGTCTACTACTATTTTTTGTATTTCGGCTTTCGTTCCAATATCAATTCCCCTTGTCGGCTCATCCAGCATGAGAAGTTCCGGCTCAGTTGCCAGCCATCTGGCAAGGATTACCTTCTGCTGGTTGCCTCCGCTTAAATTCTTAATCAGCTGTTCTGACGACGGGGTCTTGATTTCCAGTTTCTTAATATACTCATCTGCTATCTTCTCTGACTCCTGTCTGGATATAAAGTGAAACATCCCCCGCTTCGCCTGCAGTGCCAGGCAGATATTTTCACGGATGGTAAGTTCTCCTACAATACCTTCCGTTTTACGGTTCTCCGGACAGAATGCAATGCCTCTCCGGATTGCATCCAGTGTACCCTTTAATTTTGTCTTTTCTCCTTTAATTTCAAGAGTTCCTTTTTCCAGATTATCTACACCGAATATTAAACGGGCTGTTTCTGACCTTCCGCTGCCCAACAGCCCGGAGAGTCCCAATACCTCGCCTTTATTAATCTTCAGACTAAATCCCTGGATGGTTCCTGCCCCCGTGACATCTGCCATATCTATTAATAATTCATCTGATTTATTTTCTTCTTCATAAATAGCCATTGTCTGATTTAATTTTGCATAGTCTTTGCCAATCATCTTTCCTACCAGTTCTACCCTTGGCAGGTTCTTTGTTTCATAAGTTCCTACGTATTCCCCATTTCTAAGAACCGTTATACGGTCTGTTATCTCATAAACCTGATCCAGAAAGTGTGTTACGAAAATTATTCCCATACCCTCTTTCCGGAGCTTTCTCATTGTTTCAAACAATTTTTCTACTTCCATTGCAGACAAACTGGAAGTCGGTTCATCCAGTATCAGTACTTTTGCTGATACATCGCAGGCACGGGCGATTGCAATCATCTGCTGAATTGCCACAGAATAATTATCCAGATTCTTAGTTACATCAATATCCAGATCGAATCTCTTCATTAATTCCTTAGACTTCTGGTTAATTGTTTTCCAGTCTATTCTGCCGCCTTTTCTTATTTCCCTGCCTATGTAAATATTCTCTGCTACAGACAAATTCGGACAGAGGTTTACCTCCTGGTATACCGTACTGATTCCGTCTGCCTGCGCCTCTAACGGGGATTTCGGATAGATTTCTTTTCCTTCCATCAGAACCGTTCCGCTGTCTCTTTCCTCTACTCCTGTCAATACCTTAATCAATGTGGATTTACCTGCACCGTTTTCTCCCAAAAGTGCCAGTACTTCCCCTTTTCTTAATTCCAGCTGCACATCACTCAGCGCGATTACAGCTTTGCCAAAGCTCTTTGATATATGATTCATTTGAAGTAAGATATCCTCTTTACCCATATCACATTTCCTCCATTCCTGCTGTTTATCTGCCCCCTTATCCAAAATCCGCTCTCAGTCGTACTGGAGCGGATTTTAATAAGATCATAAAAATCTATTTTAGTATTGGCGATTTGGTAAATCTGCTGCCGCCGTATCCTGACGATAGATACCTTCTTCAGATTTAACCCATTTTTCAACTGTTTCGCCATCTTTTAATTTCTGGCATGTATTGAAGAACTGTTCACCAAGTAATGGATTACATTCTACAGTAACGTTTGCTTCTCCTGCTGCCATAGCTTCAAAAATGCCTTTAACGCCATCTACTGACACTGTCTTAATGTCTTCACCCGGTTTAAATCCAGCTTCTTTAATTGCTTCGATTGCGCCAAGCATCATATCATCGTTATGTGCATATACACCTTTGATTTCTTCGCCATAAGTCTTTAAGAAAGATTCCATAACTTCTTTCCCTTTTGCTCTTGTGAAGTCACCGGTCTGGGACTCCAGAATTTCAATATCCGGATGATTTGCTTTGATTTCTTCATCAAATCCTGTTTTACGGTCATTTGCTGCGGAAGCACCTACGGTTCCCTCTAACTCAACAATTTTTCCTTTTTCTTCTAATAATTTGCCCATTTCGATTGCTGCATTTTTACCTTCTTCGATGAAATCTGATCCGATGAAAGTTGAATATAAGCTTTCATCTACATCTGCTTTTCTATCCACCAGTACAATTGGGATTCCAGCTTCCTGAGCCTCTGTAAATACTGCGTCCCATCCGGTTTCTACTACCGGAGCAAGTCCGATAACATCTACGCCCATTTCAATAAAAGACTTAATTGCTTTAATCTGGTTCTCCTGTTTCTGCTGAGCATCTGCAAATTTCAGGTCAATTGTATCCACGTTTTGTCCTGCATAGAATTGAATCGAAGCTGTCTCAGCATCACGCCATCCGGATTCCTGTCCGATCTGGGCAAATCCAACTACCAGTTTATCACCGCCTGCACTGTCATCTTTTGCTTCATCACCTGCAACTTCAGAACCCTTTACCGTTTCCTGTGCTTCTGTTGCAGGAGCTTCTGTCTTCGCTGCCTCTGTTGTCTTTGCCTCCGTTGTCTTTGCTTCTGTTGTTCCTGTACTGCTGGAACCACATCCGGCTGCCATAGCAGCTACCATACTGACACATAATAATACACTAACAAGCTTTTTTTTCATTTTAATATCCTCCGTTTTCTTTGGGTTCTTCCCTTGCTATGAACTTATTATATTCTATTTATGTCTTCAGGTCTTTGCAATTTTCCTTTATAAAATTGCAAAATTTTAGCATCCATTTGCCAATCAACTCATGGATGCTAAATAAATATACCTGTGTAATTTTCATTCCTTATCTTTTTTGTGCACTCTTACGGTACTCAGCCGGACTTACTCCGGTAATCTTTTTAAATACATTGCTGAAATAATGCTGAGTGGTATATCCTACCTTCTCCGCTATTTCATACATTTTCAGATCTTCTTCAAAAAGCAGGTCGATTGCTTTTCGGATACGCACTTTTGTAAGATAATCAATAAAGGTGATTCCCATCTCTTTTCGAAAAATCCTGCTTAAATGCTGAGGCGAAAGATACGTATAATCCGCCACATCCTGCAGCGTCAATTCTTCTCTGTTATAATTATCTTCTATGTATTGTTTCACAATTTTAATTACGCTGGAACCGCCCTTTACTGATTCCATCTGCTCTGCTGCCCGGTTGTATACCGCAACCAGATTCTCATATCCTTCTCCTGTCTCCTGAACAGAAACTACTTTTAACGGAAGACATCCCTCGATGCTTTCCATACATTTTAACTGCTTGCGCCTAAGCTCTTCTGCTCCCATATCTTTTGAGATCACCACCAGATCACCATTTTCTACCTGGCAGGAAGAGACATTTTTCAGGTCATTAAAAATTTCATTACTGATATTCTGAACAGCATAGGATAACAGGTCATCATCCCAGTTTTCACCCAGATCTTTATCCACCGCCTGTTCCAGATGAATAATGGTAACTGCATATTGTTTTGGAATACAAATGTCCAGATACTGCATTCGTTCCTCGATTTCTTCCTCTGCAAGTCTCCCTTCCAGCCAGTTCTTTAAAAAGGCATCCACCAGATGTATTTTGTTCTGCTGTAAAGTCATCTTTGCCCACTTCAGATATTTATCTTCCTTATTTTGCTGCTGTACTTCCTTTAATACCTCCTGAATCATATTGTCAAAAGGTTCTTCCATCAATGGTTTTAAAATGTACTCAAAGACTCCGAGCCGGAGTGCCGTCCTTGCAAATTCAAAATCATCATATCCGGTGATAACAACAATGATTGCCTGGGGCTGTAAATTCTTTAATTTTTCAATAAACTGCAGCCCGCTTAAAAAAGGCATGTTAATATCTACAAAGAAAATATCAATGTCCTCTTCCTGGGCAATTTCCAATGCCATTTCTCCATCTTCTGCTTCTGCTACGACTTCAATTTCTTCATATTTCCGTAAAAAACTGATAATCCCCCTCCGGATTATGTACTCATCATCTGCTACCATAGCCTTGCATCTCATCTTTTTCTTCCTCCCATATCTTAGAAAATCCCTCTACCATCTCAATCATTCATTGAAACGATATTTTCCCGATGATAAACTTCATTATAATGGAAAAATAATCCTTTGACTATGCAAAATTTTAGCACTAGTTTATAAAAATACCGCGCCGGAAAATAAGCGCGGTATTTTTATCTTTTTCTAATGATCTATTTTATTTTTTAACCCGCACGGAAACAGTTTTACTGTATTTTCCATATACCCTTGACTTGCCGGATGTTTTAAATGCTCTGACTTTTACATAGCAGGTTTTCTTCCCCTTGAGATTCTTAATTGTCCTAGATGTTGTTTTTCCGGAACTAATCACGATCTTTTTTACTCCCTTTTTAAATTTCTTATCCGTGGAGCAGGATATCAGATAACCACTTGCACCCTTTGTCTTCTTCCATGTCAGCTTCAAAGATTTGGATTTCTTAGATACTGCTTTCACATCTGCAGTCTTCTTTGGAGCAACCGAGACCGATATTTTCCTGACTGCGGGATCATAAGCAGCATTCCCTGCAGCCGTTATGGTTATCTGCGCTTTTCCGGTGCCTGTAATTGTTACTTTTCCTTTACTGTCTACTTTTACGACTTTTGTGCGATCTGACTTATATGACAGTTTTCCTTTGCCGGATGCCTTTGCCCTAATATAGAAGCTCTTATCACCATCCACTTTCCTAAAGTCCCTGGCTGTAATCGTCTGTTTCTTTTTCTGATTATTAAATACTGCTTCCAGACTCACACTCTGAGCCGGCATCAGGAAAGTAATGACTGTTGACTTCTGCTGTTCCGCTGTCAGTGTGATTCCGGCAGCCTTCCACTGCACAAATACCTTGCCCACAGGAACAGAAACTGCGGCCTGAATTCTGGTGCCCGCCGTATACATCTGGTCTTTTGCAGCATTTGTTATGCTTATGCCTGCCCCCGATTTTAACTGATATTTTGGTTTTTCGGGAATAACAATATTTTTAAATACAGCATTTAATACCACTTGATTCTCCGGCATTACAAAAGTAATCGTAACTGCAGCTTTTTCTGACTCCGTTAATGTGATTCCTTTGACTTCCCATCCGATAAACTCTTTGTCCTGAGGAATTCCCACCGTTGCTTTTACCGTGGTTCCAGCCTGATATAAGCCATTTGGAGAGGCACCATCCATTGTAACATTCTCCCCTGCTGTAACCTTGTAGTACTCATTTTCTGCATAGACAGGAATCATACTTCCCCGATTGCGGGGAACTGTGAATATAAACTCTTTTGATTCTTTCTGCTCCTCCGTCAGTTCCAGGCCGGTTACTTCCCATTTGCGAAAGGTCTTGCCCGCAATCTCTTTTGCCTGCACAGTAACATCGGAACCGATACGATACATGTCATCTTTTACATCCCCGCTGACGCTTACGTTTTTATCCACATGGAAGCGTACATATTTGGACAGATCTTTTGTTGCTGCTTCTAAGGATAAATAACGATTTGAAACAGCCTGAACCGCATCTTTATTTGCAGCTATGGCACTCAGCAGTGCTCCATTGAAAATCCTCCAGGTTTCAATGGAATATTCTTCTTCCCGGTAACCCTCTGCCTCTGCAATCAACGCATCCAGCTCTGCCGCAGTCTTAACCGTCTGAGCAGTCGGCTGTTCATGAGCCTCCTGAACAGTAACATAATCAATGTATACATTTCCGCTGTTTTCTGCATCTTTCACATAAGATATGGTATTTTCACCTTTTTTCAGAGTAACACGGCTGCAAACGGTCATCCAGTGCTGCCAGTCTGTCTCCGTTTTATCAAAGGAAACCGTAACACTTTTCTGTCCTGCATTATTGACATAGAGATTCAATGTTCCCGCTTTTGGTGTTATATCCGGGATATTTGCTTCCCATTCACCACGGTTGTCTGTATCACTGACTGGAGCCTTTACCCCATTCGCATAACGTGCTCTTACAAAATAGTCTCCGTCTTCAGATACATTTACTTTGAAAGTAATTTTCTCCCCCACCGTATCTGTTATATTTCCATATCCTGTTCCCTGGAATCCTTTTCCTTTATACCCCTTTTCAGCACCTCCTGACAATTCTCCATCTTCCGCCTGATATGCAAGTCCCAAACCCGGATCACCGGATGGCAGAGCGGTGAATTCATATGGTGATACCGGCCTGCCAAAGTTTGGTGAGCCGTCCTCATTCCAGGTGAATTTCTTTATACTAACCTGTCTCCAGGCATTATTGTTAGCAGGATATACTTTTGAATGAAATGCCATCCAGTCTTCTGTTCCATCCGCCGATTTAAAGAAAGAGGCTCTTGCCGGTCCATAGACGTCTTTCGTCCCCTCAAATACGCCCTCTTTATAAGACCAGTTATCCGGATTCAGGATATCATCCTTTGACGTATCGAAGATATACATACCCAGATGATATCCTGCCGTCTTAAAGCTTCCCTGGGATACCGTCATAAATAAATGATCTCCATTCAGAACCGCTCTCGGGCCTTCTCCCCCGAAACCTGGCAGAAAACTTCTTTCCTCTGTGATTTTAACCGGTGATTCCATTCTGGCAATTGCAGGTGACTCCACACCGCTTTCCATGCTGCCCCAGCAGGCATATAACTGTCCCCGATATTGGAAAACCGTAAAATCATTTCCCTGGGCAAACTCATTTGGATTGTGTATTTCCATTCCGGTATACAGTACACCTCTGTCTATCCAGTCGCCCTGGGGATCATCGGTAACAGATTCCATAACACACGCCATGTGCCTCCAATTATATTCTTTTGCATCTGCGCAATAATAGATATACCATTTGCCGTCAATAAAGAACATCTCCGGAGCAAATATCCTGGATTTTGAATCATTAAAATCAAAGATCCTTACTTTTTCTCCCTGATCCAAAAGGGATTTTGATTTGGAAACATACATTTTATTGTGGTAAGGATCGTTACTGGACGAAACAAAATAATAATATCCGTCATGATAGGAAATAAAAGGATCCTGACCCTGATAAAGTGCATTATTAAACTGGGTTAGCTCTTCACCTTTTTGTGCCCGTACTATATTTAATTTAAATTCAGCAGCAGCATCTGTGATCTTTTCCGTATCCTCCTTCAGAACAGATGCGATAACATCAAAATCTTTTGCATCTTCTGCTATTTTATCTACAACAGCTGCAAACTTATCCATCTGCGCTTTTGCAATCTGTCCCTCACCAGACCCTACTTTTGTATTACTGCGAAGTGCAGCAGCCTCTGTGAGACCCACATATAATTTTTCTCTTGCCGTAACACTTTCATACCACATTGGTTCCGGGGCATATAGCTGATCTTGTCCAATCACTGATTTTACCCCATCCCTTATCCAGAAAAGATTCATATCTTCCTTAATATTCAGCTTTTCTGCTCTAATAGTAAGATTATAATAGATCCCCTTCTCCAGTTCTAGTTTTTTACTTTGGGTTTCTTTATACCCGCTGCCTGCATTTTGCGATATGATTTTGTCATCATTCAGATATACCTGGTATGTACCGGAAGCTCCAAATACCAATTCATAGGTTCCCGATACAGCTGGTTTGATTTTACCGCTAAACTCCATATTAGCAGGCACGTTTTCATTTCCCTCATAATAGCGGACCAGGGAATTTACCGAAAACTTTTCTGATGACACCTCATTCGCCAGTACCTCAGCCAGTTTTTCCTGATTACCGCCATTTTCCTGATAGATTTCCCCGATTAAACCTTTTTGCGTACTTTCAGGATAAAGATTTTCAGTCGGAACAACCTCTTTCTCCTCTGCTCCCGGTTTCAGCCATTCCCACAAAATATAAGCCCCGCCAAATCCCTGAAAGTATTCAATGCGGATATCATTTCTGCCCGCGTTTAAATGTAAGGGCTGGCTTTCCTGCTGCTTATCCCATTTTGATTCCCAGAAGTCAATAACAAGTTCATCATTGACCCAAAGACGGAATCCGTCATCGCCTATCATATAAAAGGTGTAATCTCCTTCCTCCTCTACCTCCAATTGCCCGGTAAATCGGAACGAACCATACTCATCTGATCCGGTATATTGAGAAAGCATTTTTTTGACTGACAGTGATTTATCAAGCAAAGGAGCGACTGCCTCTCCTTTTTTCTCTTCCAGAAAAATATCTCCATAAACTTCTGCCAGGAGTCCGTGCTGATCTTCAGCCGCATTCTCGCCCTGAATCGGCTTTGCTGCCTGTCTATAACATTCTGCCGGGATTACCTGAGTCTCTCCTCCATCCTTTTTCCAGGATAAATTCAAATATGCATCTCCATCTGCCTGCGCATAATTTATCCGGATTTTATAAAGAAATCCTTTTTCCATATGTACCGGCTGGCTAACCTTTGTCTGATCTGAGTGAAGTTTCCAGGAATTAAGCATCAGCTCATCATTCATCCAGAAACGAAAAGCATCATCACCACTCAGTACAAACTCATAGTCACCGCTCTCCTGGGGTGTGATATATCCATGAATAATTGCCGCAGCATATTCACTGTTTCCATTGCTTAATTGAATTGCTTCTTTTAACCCATCCTCTCCATCAAGATTCTTTAAAATCTGATTCACCGGTTCTCCGGAAAACCCAAAGGACGTAATGCTGGAGGGCATTCCGTTTACTTTATAAATTTGGGCAGTTAAGCCAGCATCAGCCGGAGTCTTGGCATGATAAAAAGCTTTCTCCGGTATCACTTCCTTTGCTATATTTGCATTTACAGACTCCCATGACAGCTTCATAACGGCGCCGCCCCACCCCTGTAAATATTCGATTTTTACATCATGTAATCCTTCATTTAAGGAGACTTTTTTACTTGTCTGCTCTTTTTCCCATTCCTGTACCCAGAAATCAATTACCAGTTTCCCATCAATCCATATCCGGAATCCATCATCTCCCCAGCCGTAGAAAGTATAATCTCCAGCCTTCTCCACATTCAGTTTTCCGGTAAATCTAGCCGTAGCAAACTGCTCGTCTCCTTTATTACCATTATATTTATCAAATACAGGCCTTAAGTTCTGACCGCTTAAAGAAGAAAAAACCTGCTCTCCTGTTTTATTATCAAAATTAAAAAGTTCAATCGGTCCCCCTCGGTACCCTTCAGTATTAAAAATTTCCCCAAATAACCCTGGTTCCATTTCCTCCAGAGCTTTTACCGTTTTTTCGTCTGCCACGGTTTCCGGCTGTCGTTCAGAGTTCGCCTGCCCTGTTTCTATGACTGCATCCGTATCCTCTTTTTCGGATGGGGTTACCTGTACGCTGCTTACTTCTGTTTTTATTTCTGTTTCTACCACTGTTTCAGTTTCATTATTTACTGCCTGCTCAGTATTCATTTCCATCAGCTGCTCACTGGCAGGTACCTGCGCTGCGGCATTCTGTTCGGATGCTGATACCGGCATAACGATGATGTTTAGCACCATTGCCATAGACAACATGAAGCTGATCCCTCTGGCCAATCCCTTTTTTCTCTTCATAACAATCCTCCATTCCTTTATTTCCGGGAAATACAAATACGCTCATCCCCGAAACTTTCATATTTATAGAAAATCATATCATACAAACCTCCGATTCTCTTTACAATATTATGTTGGGATTTTTCATTTTTTTATCATCTATATATATTTTATACTCATTCTTACTATATAAATGAAGATTCTAAATACACGTAAAATCACTGACTTACAAAATTGTAAGCTATTCTCTTGAAATGTAAGCTACAATTATGGCACGCATTTATTCATTTTGATATGATTATTTCATGAAAGGCGGTGTTATTATGAATATGTACCTAATCCCAATTAAAGCAGCAATTACGGTTTTTCCACTGATGGCTATCCTTATTACATTTCCATACATGATATATCAATACCGTAAATATGGTTCCATACCGCTATTCCGGTCCGTTATCATGTATTCCTTTGTTCTGTACCTGTTATGCATGTATTTTCTTGTAATACTTCCGCTTCCCTCCATTAGCGAGGTAGCCAAATACACAGGTCCCCAGACTCAACTGGTTCCTTTTCAGTTTGTAAGAGATTTCTTAAGAGAAACATCATTTCGAATCTCTTCACCCGGAACCTGGATAAATGCATTAATGCAGAACTGCTTTTTACAAGTAATATTTAACATCCTGTTGTTTTTGCCACTAGGTGTTTATCTGCGATATTATTTTCGTTGCAGCTGGAAAAAAGTATTATTGGTCAGCTTTTTGCTGAGCCTGTTCTTTGAACTTACACAGTTAAGCGGATTATACGGAATCTATCCGCGGGGATACCGGCTGTTTGACGTAGATGACCTCATGTTGAACACGGCAGGCGGAATGCTTGGTTATCTGTCATCCGCCATAATGATCCGGCTGCTTCCCAGCAGAGAACATCTGGATAAAATTGCGTACGAGAAGGGGTTACATGTCTCTTTTTGCAGAAGGCTTGCGGCATTTATCATTGACTGGACCATACTTTCGATTATTGGTGTTCCAACTGTAATCCTGACTGCAATTATTCTTCCGGTTTTCACTATACTCTGGTTTCCGGCCTATTTATTGCTTCCGGTTTTTTACTTTGTGATGTGTACCTATCTCACAAATGGATATACGCCCGGAAAATGGCTGCTGCGAATCCGAATTTCTTCCTGCCGGGAAGAAAAAGCACTTACCCTACAGCAATGTATACTTCGTTTTGCATCACTTTACCTGCTCTTCCTTCCATTTTTATTCATATGGGGGTGTCTGCATTTATTTTCATCCTGTACCGGACGCCGCAGAACATTCATCTATGAAGCGATCAGCCGGACAACCTGCATAAGTACTATTGCGCAGGATACTGCACAACCAAGGTATCGGAAACATTATTTTTTAACTGCCCATAAAATATAATTGTATCTCTCTTCAAAGAGTAATATAATAAAACAAAGCATTCATATAACTAGAGCATTGCAGATGGCAAAACAGGCAGTGCTGTCACTATTGTTACTTAATCACTTTTAGGTATAATTTGGTAATTATGATACCTGAATATTAATTTTAAGAATGTGAGGTTCATTATGAAAACAAAGATTTGGGCTCACCGAGGTGCTTCCGGCTATGCGCCTGAAAATACACTGGAAGCATTTGAACTTGCAATACACCAGAATGCCGATGGCATCGAACTGGATATACAATTGACCAAGGACGGAGAGATTGTCGTTGCACATGATGAAAAAATAAATCGTGTAACTGATAAAAGTGGTTGGATTAAGGACTATACCCTGAAAGAGTTAAAGCAATTACGTTTTAACCGAACACATCCCGAATTTAAAAATGCATGTATCCCCACATTAAAAGAAGTGTATGAATTGATTCACCCCACGAACCTTACCGTTAATGTCGAGCTGAAAACAAGCATCTGTTTTTATCCCGGAATAGAGGAAAAGGCATTGAATCTTGCCAAAGAAATGCAGATGAAAGAACGAATTATTTATTCCTCCTTTAACCATTATACATTAAAATATCTAAAAGAGCTGGATTCATCTGTTAAAACCGGACTGCTCTATGAAGACGGCTGGATGAATGTTCCCGCTTACGGCAATAACATAGGGGTTAACGCTTTGCATCCCGCGATCTATCTTCTTCAGTACCCTGATTTTCTGGAGGACTGTAAGAAATACAATCTGCCTCTGCACGTGTGGACAATTAATACAAAAGAAGATATGCAAAATTTAATGAAACTGGGAGTTGATGCGATCATAACAGATTTTCCTGACATTGCCCGAAAGATTTCAAATATTTAGAAGAAAGCAGGATATTCAACATTTGTCATGAAATCGCTGAATATCCTGCTATTCTATCTTCTAGACAAACATTTCATATATACCCATACTAAAAATAATCAGCCCGGATACCACCGTTGCATATTTACCAAATAACCTTGACAAACATCCCCGGCCAAAACGCTGCCCGGCAGATATAAACATATAACTTACTAAAAGCGTAAAAACAGAAGTCCAGAATACAGATAGTCCGGTAATGCTCCCTGCGATCCCAAGTCCTATATTATTTACAGTAAGCGCAAATGCCAATGTAACTGCTTCGCGCATATCAATATTTCCGGAACCATCTTTATCCCCTTCTTCCATACTTTTTTTCAGCCAATTCTTATCCTTTTCCAGTTTTTCTTCTGAACCCACTTTCACCCGGTCCTTAATAAATTCTTTCCAGATAAATTCGGCTATAAACAGGCCACCCACAAAAACAAGAATGGAAGATCCAATCAGATTTGCTGTCTCTGTGCTTATTATTTCTGTAAACAGTGATCCCAGAGACATGGACAAAAATGTACCAATTGCTGTGATACACGCTATTACCAGATTACTTTCCGGCTCTATCTTAATTCGCTTTATACCATATGCAACGCCAATCGTCAAATTATCCAGATTAGCGGAAATTGCAAATAAAAATGCAGATAAAAAATGCATAAAACAAATTCACCACCCATATAATATTCGTTATATAGAATCATATGCATATTTTATCATTAGGTGCCGCCACAATACTTTTTTCATTGTTTCCACATCAGTCTCTCTAGAGCTTTTCGTTTAAATTTGGGTTTAGCCATAATCCACTTATGAACAGTTCGCTGTAGTTCCTTAAAACACATCCATAAAAAATACCCACAGCGAAAATCCAACAGATCTTCGATGTGAGTACTTACAAACTACTATTTCTCTATCAACTCTCTGACATCCTGTCTCTAGCTGTACACAAGCTCGACAATCTCTCCCTTTACTACATCCACCAGCCCTCGGTCCGTTAGTTTCAGTGCCGGACTCACCGGCAATCCCAACGTGCAAAGGGACATAACCGGATTATAATGGCGATACCCCAGATGGAATAAACTGTTGCGCACTTTCTTCAAAGCCAGACCGATTTCTTCAATTGGCTTATCCGACAGAATTCCTGCTACCGGAAGCGGCAGTTCCTCGCTGACCTCGCCATGAAAAGCAGTCAGAATCCCGCCCTGGAGCTCTTCGATTCTTTCCACAGCAACCCGCATATCCCGGACATTTTCTCCTATTACAAATAAGTTATGATGGTCATGGAAATATGTTGTTGCCGCCGCTCCCTCTTTCAGACAGTCTCCAGTGACAAATCCATAACCGATATTCCCGTTTTTACCGTAACGCTCCAGTACCATAGCAAGCAGGCATCCGGACCCTTCCCAACAGATCTTATGATCTCTTACGGGCATGGATACTATTTTTTCACTGGTCTGCGTCCTGCCATTTGAGACCTCAATTACCCTGACATTTACGTTTCCGGCTTCTTGTTGGGTACAAATCTGGAAATCTTCGGGTTTAAGTGCTGGTATATGAACACTGTGATAATAATCCTTGGGGAAAATATGGCCGTTCTCTGCATGCAGTTCTTTTCCTGACAGGTTATCACCTGCCCGGTCTTTCGAAGCAATAAGCCTTCCATTTTTATATACAAAATCCGGTTCTAACCTGTGGAATCCGGTTAGCAGAGAAAAATCTGCGGTCTTTCCAGGTGCTAACACCCCTCTGTCTCTAAGGTTCATCCGCCTTGCATTGGTATATGTGCCGCAATAGATAGCCTCTTCTGCCGGAAATCCCATGCGTATTGCTTCCTCAATTACTTTATTTAACTGCCCTTCTTCATATAGCTTATCGGCCATTGTATCATCCGTCACAAACCCACACTGTTCATAAAGCCTGTTCTCTCGAATATACTCCAGAATTTCAGGTCTTAACATCTTCTCCTGTAATTCTACAAACATTCCATTTTCAAATCTCTGCCGTATTTCCTCCAGCGAATGCTCTGTGTGATCCCCATCGATACCAAGATAAAGAAATTTTGCCAAATCTAATCCTATCAGTGACGGGCAATGTCCTTCTATCACAAAATGAGGATCCTTTTCCCTAAGATAGCTCAGAAATTTTGTTATTTCCAGATCATTCTCCCGGATAATCTGCCTATAATTCATAATTTCTCCGACACAGACCACTTCTTTTCTTTCAAACAATTCTTTCATCGCCTGGCAGTCAATTATGCCTCCGGTTGTCTCCAGCTCCGCATTGGTAGATGGTACACTGCTTGGTATGCCATATAAAATATCAATTGGCGCATTCTCTCCATCCGCGATCATTTCGTATATTCCCGATAATCCCTTTACATTAGCCATTTCATGGGGTTCTGAGACCACTGTCGTAACACCGCACATTCCTGCATATCCGGCAAATGTTTGCGGCGTCATCATTGAACTTTCGATATGCATATGGATATCAATCAGCCCAGGTATCATATAATAGCCGGAAGCGTCTATCTCCTTTTCGGCGGCAATTTCTGCCATGGTATTTCCAGTTGCTTTCGCTTTCCCTTCTGCCTCTAAAGCAATTTCTATTTCGATGTTCGCATTGTCTTTCACATCAATGTAATAAATTCTTCCGTCCAGCACATACACATCCGCTTTCCGGAAACATTTCAGATAACTGTTAAAAACCTTCGCATTTCGAATTACTAAATCCACATTTTCCATATATGTCCCCTAAACAATGGTGTAAAAATACAAGAGGCAGACAATTACCAGAATATACATTACCTTGGAAATTTCCCTGATCTTGCCTGATGCAATTTTCATGATAAAATACGTCGGAATTGCAGCACAGATACCATTTGCGATGTTATTGGCAAATATGGTAAATGTCACACAGACAAATGCCGGAATGCTCTCTGTAATTTCATCATATTTAATATTCTTCATAGCACTTAACATTCCGATTCCAATATAAATTAATACCGGTGCTGTAGCCGCTGACGGTATCATTAATGCAACCGGTGCAAAAAATAATGCAAGTGCAAAACAGGCTGAAGTTGCAACTACGGTAAGTCCTGTTTTTCCTCCTGCCTCAACCCCTGCAGAGGATTCCAGATAGGTTGTCATGCTTGGCATGCCAAATAATGCACCAAAGCTGGTTGCAATGGCATCCACTTTAAAACACCGGTCAATTCCCGGCAGATTTCCGTCCTTATCCAGATATCCGGCTTTCGCCCCAACACCCAGAACCGTACCAAAAGTAGAGAAGAAATCAGGTACAAAGAGTGCAATTAAAAATGGAATATAAGCAAAGTTCAGAGCTCCTGCAATATCAATATTTAGAAACTGAGTTCCGATATTTGCCGGCATAGATATGATACTTCCCGGCAGCTTGGTAACGCCAAAAGGAATACCCACAATTGTGGTAATTAAGATGGTCAAAATCATTCCTCCGGCAACATTACGTACTTTCATCACCAGTAGAATAATAAATCCTATTACAGTTACGATTACTTCCGGAGAAGCAAGATCTCCAAATGCCAGGCTTTTCTTGCTCTCATTTGCAATAATCAGCCCGCAGCTCTTTGCACCTAAAAGCGCAATAAACAAACCGATTCCAGCACTGACTGCATGTTTAAGACTCATAGGAATTACTTTAACAACTGCTTCTCGAAGCCCTAAAAATGTAACTAATATAAACAATATACCGCTTAAAAAAATTACACCTGCTGTGATCTCAGGGGAAATTCCGTCATTTTGAATCATAGCTGTAACAATTCCCACACTGCCAAGACCGGGCGCCAGGGCGAATGGGCGGTTTGTAAAAATAGCCATTGCAACGCTTGTCAAAATAATTAACAGTACCATTGCCGTGAGCATTACATGCTTATCCAGTCCCGCTGAACTCAGCATATTTGGTACCGTCGCCAATACATATGCCATTGTGACAAATGTGGTAACACCTGCAATCAACTCTGTTTTCATATTCGTGTGGTACTTTGACAACTGAAACTGTTTCTCCAACCACTGTTTCATTTTCTTCTCTCCTTTTACGTGCTTTTATTTGCTTCTTTTCTACATCTATTGTATGATAAGGATAAAAGCATGTCCAATTCCTATTTACCATAATCATTATTCCAAAAGTGAATAACGAACTATGTCTTTCAAAAATGAGGTATCCCATGAATATCAAAGAATTTGACTATATATTATGCATTGCAAAACACCAGAATATAACAAAGGCGGCTCAGGAACTATATATTTCCCAGCCGACACTGAGCAAATACCTGCAGAAGCTGGAACACCAATTAGGCTGCAAACTCTTTGGCAGGGTTGATAACCGCTATATTCCTACCCATGCAGGGAAACGATATCTCGCATATGCCAAAAAAATGATGGCATTAAATCAGGATTGGGAAAAAGAATTAAAAGATATTACTCAGTGTAATGAGGGGGAATTGAATATTGCTTTTCCCCTGATGCGCAGCTCCTGCATGATTCCCACTATTCTTCCGGCTTTTTATCAAAAGTATCCTCATATCCGGATTAACTGCCTGGAAGAAACTTACGCCATACAGGAAAAGCTCTTGCTGGATGACCAGATTGATTTTGCCATTTTTAATGAATCCACTCCCCATCCCAGACTCACTTATGAGCCCCTGGGAGAAGAAGAAATCGTTCTTGTGGTTTCCCCCCGTCATCCATTTGCATCTATGGGTATTCCCGGACCGGACAGCCCCTATCCATATATAGATCTTACGCTTTTTGCAAGCGACAACTTCATTCTGCATTTTCCGGAACAGACTACCGGCAGAATTGCACTTGATCTATTCCGAAAGCATAAAATCAATCCCACTGTTTCCCTTCATACCAGGAATACCCAGGCGGCGGTTCTTCTGGTACTTCAGGATCTGGGCGTATGCTTTGCACCGGAGAGTTATATCAAAAATATGCATTTCCAGACTCCTCCCGTTTGCTTTTCTGTAGGGAAGCCACGCATCTGCACCACTCTGAGCATTGCCTGCCGCAAAGGTTCCTATATGCCCCTTTATGCATTAGATTTTATAAAAATGGTAAAAAAAATGATGTCCCGCTGAGTCTTCAGCAGGACATCCCGTAACACATTTATAAATATACTTATTATTGTATCGTAATGAGTTTCGGCTGCTCCTCAATTTTCTGAGCAGCTTCTTTTGGAATCATCAATCGCAGGATACCATCCTGAAATCCTGCCTGGATATCTTCCTGGCGAACGCTTTCCCCTACATAGAAGGAACGTTTGCAGGTACCGGTGAAACGTTCTCTTCGGATATAATTACCATCCTTATCCTTTTCATCCCTGTTCTCATTCTTGTTCGCAGTGATTGTCAGATATCCATCCTTCAGTTCTGCCCTTACATCCTCTTTCGCATACCCCGGCAGCTCCATATCAACCAGATAGTGATTATCTTTTTCCTGAACATCTGTCTTCATAATCTGGGTCGTGTTGTCTGAAAATGGTTTGCTAAAGAACGGGTCACGGAACAATTCATCAAATAAATCAAAAGCTCTGTTTGAAAGTAACATAAGTCATACCTCCTTGAAAATAACTGACTGGCGGCATTAGCCGCATTACTAAATACTACTTGTTTCTATATTATAAACTGTAACAGAGGGAAGACTCCCTCCGACAGATTACTGAATTGAGATCAGTTTTGGCTGATCGTCTTTCAGAACCGGCTCCTTGGGAATGCTAAGCCTAAGAATACCATCCTGGAATCCTGCCTGAATATCTTCCTGTCTAACCTGCTCTCCAACATAAAAAGTCCGCTTGCAGGAACCGCTGTAACGTTCTCTTCTGATATATTTGCCTGCCTCGTCTTTCTCTTCCTTATTTTCATTTTTCGCTGCTGTAATTGTCAGATTGCCGTCTTTCAATTCTGCTTTTATATCTTCCTTGGCATAACCCGGCAGTTCAATATCCACCAGATAATGATTTTCTTTCTCCTGGATATCTGTCTTCATCACCTGGGCATTTCTGCTCTCCGTATAAGACGGATTGAAAAATGTGTCTTTAAACATTTCATCAAATAAATCATAAGCTCTGTTTCTAAGTAACATAAGTCATACCTCCTTGGTTTCTTATCTGAAATTGGTTTGTTGTAATTGTTTTATTTGTTATATATGTGTTATAACATAAATTATTAGCACTGTCAATAGGTGAGTGCTAATTTTTTAATTTTTACACGCTCCTCTGCTTGCTCCATTTTACAATAAACTACAATAGAGCTTGTTTTAAACTTGCTTTCTGGCAGATGGCGGGAATGAATTTTCAAACACGCTCTAATAGGAATTTCAACCGTCAGCGCATCCGGTAAATGCTCTAAAAAAGCCAGCGTCCGGAATCAAATCCTTACGCTGACCTCTTATAATTCCCTGTCCTATTTCTTAAATTCCAGCAATATTCCCCGCAGAAACCATGCCCTGCCAGAATCCCCCCATACACATCTTATGGTTGTCATCTTCCGGATCTTCCTGATACACAATCATCGGTTCCTCTAGTTCTTGCAGAATATCTGTCTTACGCTCCAGATAATTACGCAGCCTTTTTTCTGCACTTTCCAGGCGCACCATGACACCCCCAATACGGATATCCAATACTTCAAACCCAAAGGGCCTGCACTCCGAAAACCATAATTCTTCTCTTATTTCTTTCAGGTGTGAGATCTTCGGCAGGAGTCTTCGGATCCGGTCTGCCAGCAAAACAAGCGTTTCTCTGTCTCCGGCACGGTATGCCTTTCGAATTTCTATTCCCAACATTGATTTTAGTGACAGGATATCTGCAAGCGCTTCATAATAGTGGAAAACTGTATCCATTGGAAATTTCCTTTGTGTATCCATCGAAAATATACCTTTTCTATTCAGAAGATCATCCAGCTGTTCAGCCAGTTTTTTATAATACAGACCCATATCTACTCCCAGACCCGCAATCTGCCCGTCAAACAGACCGGTAAGCACATCCTGATACAGCAGGTATTTGGACGGGTTATCTGCATTTTCATTATCTTTCTTTACGCCGGGGGTATTGTCAAAGGCATCCAGCAGATGATATGCCTCAGAAGTGTATCCCGTCAGCTGCAAAAGCCAGCAGTCAAACTGTTCCATATCCATTTCTTCACGATAACAAAGCTCTGCAAAATACAACGCGGAATAGAAAGCAGTCCTTACCGGTGTTTCTGTACCATTGTCAAACCAGAAAGTACACATCACTTTGTCAATATTCTGTTCTCTGCAGGATGCCAGTCCTTCACGCAGGGTTTTCTCCGCTTTGCTGTAATTTGGTGCAATTCCATTCCAGGTCCAGCCGCCCCCTGCAAATCCAATCTTATCCGTCAGCTTACGATGAAGCCGGATATTCTTATCATACATCCCTTTATCATGATGGTAATAGTCCCAGTAAACCAGTGTCAGATTCTTTGGAAGCGGCTGCGGAAGATTAAAATCCGTATCCTCCGTTAAATCATAATACTCCCCGGACGGAGACTTCAGGCGGAAAAACATATCACTCCACAGCATCATTTCCAGCCCTTCTTCCCCGCAGATTTGAGACACCATCTGAAGGTGCTTTGTCATAATCCGGTAGCGCTCTTCAAATCCGTTATTGCGCAGATACTGTCCCAGACCTAAAAGATCTGCTTCATCCATGCCTACATGTATCTTCTTTGACGAAAAAGGCCCGGATGCACTTTGTATTATTTTTCTTACAAATTCCCCGGTATCCTTAGTCCCTACCATCAGGATATCCTCCGTGTCCCGGAGATTTTTGGTCTTCGGCCAGCGCAGATACGTATGAAGATGTGCCAGGGTCTGGATTGCAGGAATCAGTTCCACCCCCGACTTATTGCCGTATTCATCCAGCTCTTTCAGATCCTCATAAGTATATTTTCCTCTGTAAGCTCCAAAGTATGGATCACCGGAAACTTCATATACATCCTCCATATAAAGGTAAAGCCGATTCATCCCGGACGCTGCACAAAGCCGTATAAATTCTTTCAGCATTGGCTTATCCACCGTTCCGTTTCTGGAACAGTCTATCATAATGCCTGTTTCTTTAAAGCAGATTTTTTCTTCTTTCACAAATGGTTCCGTATTTACATTCTTTATTTTTTGCAGAAACAGATGCAAAGCACGGTAAAAATGCACATCTTCCTTTCCATACAACTGCAGCTTCTTTCCGTCAAACTCAGCTCTGAGTACATCCCCCTCTGTAAATTCAATTATTATGTCCATATCTTCCCCAACACATTTATGTCCCTGATTTGTTAAAAACATTTCTGTCATTTCTTTTCTGTTTCCGTTAACCCCTGATAAATAAAATTTCATCACTTATCTCTTTCTCCCCTTTTCTTCATTTTATTTTTCCGATACTCCGATGGATAAACGCCTATTTTCTTTTTAAAGACTTTGGAAAAATACAGCGGATTAGGATATCCCACCATCTCCGCTACATCCTTTGCCAGAATTTCTTCATCCATTTCCAACAGATTTTTTGCCCGGTCCAGTCGGATTTTCTGAATATACTGGGATAGCGTATATCCGCTGTATTCTTTAAAAAGTGTGCTTAGATAAGGTGCAACAAGCCCAAATTCAGATGACAGTACCGCAGCTGTTATTGGTTCTGCCATATTTTCTAAGATATAGCACTCTACTTTTTTCATAAGATTCTCAGAGGACTCTGCTTTAGTATAAAGCTGCCTTTCATCCAGCATCCGTCTTAAATTAAGAAAAAGCTGCCTCACATTAGATGAATACAGGATCAGATTCCATATGGTTTCTTCCCGGTCTTCCTCACTGATACATGCCGGTCCTGTCTGTTCCCCCATGCTCTGCAAAATCCTGTTGATAATCTGCAGGCATTCTTTTTGGCGAATCTTCCGGACACTGAAAAATGCTTCAGCCTCTTTTAGAAACACTTCTTTTCTGGTGTCAGATATCTCTTTCCCCAGGGAATAAAAGGTATCATCTCCAGCCGTGTACGCATTTCCGCTACTGTCTGCATCGTTTTCAATCACAGAGCTTTCTCCAAAAAGAATATTCTCCTGCAGCTTCCTGCGCAGCTGATGGCTGATCATGGGAATTTCATGAGTTTCTATCAGACCCTCATGGAAAGCTGCCGTTATCTGTATACCCTTTTCCTTCATCTTCTCCAGAAACTTCTTGGAAAAATCTTTTAAGTCTGCTTCATTCTCCGGGACAATCAGCAATATTTTTTCATTTGCCTGATTCTTTTCAAATGAATATACACACGATGCTTCATGAAGCAAGCCTGCCGCAGCTGACTCTATATCAGTTCCCTGCCAAAAATCACATTCTGCGATATTTTCCTCCATGCCGTCCCGGATCAGGGGACCAGCACAAAAGTAAACCATCTGGAGCTTTTCACCCGGCTTAGCAGGTTTCCCGGTATAGACCGCCTCTGCCAGTCTTGCTTTCTGCTTTTTTTGAAGCATACTTTTGTATCTCTGTGAAATATTACAGAGGGTTTTCTCCAATTCCTCTTTTACAATAGGCTTCAGCAAATATTCCTTTACCCCACAGCGGATCGCCTGCTGTGCATAGCTAAAATCACTGTATCCGCTGATGACCACTTTTGCTGCCTCCGGGTATTTTTGGTTTGCAAATTCCATCACTTCAATTCCGTCTGCCAGCGGCATATTGATATCTGTAAAAATCACATCTACCTGATTACTATTTAAATACTCAATTGCTTCTTTTCCATTACGGGCACACATTACCACCGAAAATTCAGGATTCAGTTTTTCAATCATGTTCTTAATCCCCCTTAAAAGGGGAATCTCATCTTCCGCAATAAGTACTTTTATCATTTATTTCTCCCCCTAATAATACCACGGCACCTTTTTCCCTGTTATACAGCTGAAAAACAAAAGATTCACCATAGATAATTTTCATTCTGGTATAGATATTCGGAAGGCATAAACCGCCAATAGCGATATTTTCCAGTATAGCTGTTACATCACTCCGGTCCAGATCTTCTTTCTGCCTCCGGAATCTTTCCAGGAACTCATCGGTAAACCCGCTTCCGTTATCTTTCACGGTAATATACCATTTATCATCTTCCGTCCAGGCATGTATGGAGATCTTCCAGACTGGATTTACATTTTTAAGCCCATGCTGGAAACAGTTTTCACAAAGGGGCTGTACAATCAGTTTGGGGATACAGATATATCCTGCATCCTCCTCTGCCTGTATCTGAAATTCAAACAGGTCTTCATATCTCACTTTCATAAGCAGCATATAATCTTCCGCGATTGCACATTCCTTTTCTATCGTACTGAAACCATCCCCCATCTGAGTGTTATACCGCAGTATTTCTCCCAGCTTCCGACAGATGTCCGGTACTTTTTCATTGCCGTCCATCTGGGATTCCATGGAAATAATCGCCAGCATATTATGCAGAAAATGAGGGTTCATCTGGGACTGAAGGGCAAAAAAATGTGATTTCACTTCATTTGTCTTGGCTGTTATCTGATTCTGCATACTGTCATTTAGTTTTTTCAGCATAGAATTAAAAGAATCCTCAAGACGAAGTACGATATCTGCAGAATCTTCATCCGCAATTGCCACATGAAGATTATCCATCGTAATAGATTTCAGGGAAAGATTCAGATTCACCAGTGGTTTAGATAAATGTTTTACTAAGATCTGTTCCAGCATTACGGCTGCCAGCATAATGATTCCCACTGTTGCAGCCAGAACCACATAGAATTGATTCATTGCGTGGTTGAACTCAATGGGGTTTTTATATAACTTCACGGTGTATGGGGCATTTTCCAGGGGAACTTCCATCCTGTAGATATCCTTCCCATCCAAATCCATATCACCGGCTGCCCGATAAATGCTTTGCCCCTCCTGGTTCAAAATCTCCGCCTGGATTCCCGGCCCGAAATCAGCCAGAATCCCATCCAGTTTCTCCGTTGATTCCTGCACTTCTACATAACCGCATCTGGAACTGTTGGAATAGTAATCTTTAATTTCCCTTACCACAGCCAGATAATCCGTCCGCTGTGCCTCCCCGGATGCCAGGACATCTGTACCCGGTTCCCTGTAAAATACAAATCTGTCCGCCTCCTGAAAATAATCCTGTACATCCCCAAATGCTTTTCCGGAAAAGAACTGCCTGACCCCCTTCTCCGTAACCGCCCGGTTAGAAGTGCAGACCCAGTCATTGTGACGGTTATAAAGGCAGATTCTGGAATGCCCGTCATTTTTAAAGTTATAGGATTCCAGAAGCTTCTTCACTTCACCCGTAGTTATTGGGTGGCTTGTAAAATAATTCTCATCCGGCTGTGCCGGCAATGACTGAAAGACCCTTACAATATCCGGATTTGCTGCAATCTGAAGCGCCGCCCGGTCCATATCATAAAACAGGATATCCAGCTGTGTTGCCGTCTTTTCTGATATGATCCGGAAGTCCTGTTCTTCCTTCTCCTTCATCTCACCTACTACAATTCTGTAAAAATATCCCACAAGCCCTAATATGATCAACATCATTATCACGGTATGATACAGAAAAAATTTGGTCTGGTATTTTAATTTTATCATATTTTTCCCCCAAAGTTTCATTCAGGTACACTACGAAGCTTGTTTAACACGCTCCATACCATCATACCTTATCCGCAGCAAATTTTGAAGTACCAGATCCTGTTTTCAACAAGGCAATCAGACTATCCTTTTACTGCTCCAGATGTCATCCCTTCCACAATATATTTCTGCAGACAGAGATATAAAATAACAATAGGCAGTACCGTAATCACAAGTGCAGCAAATACATAATTCCAGTCTCTGGAATAAAGCCCGTAGAAATTAAAAATCATCATCGGAATGGTCGTCCGTTCTGAACTGCTCATCAGATACAGGGGCACCTGAAAGTTATTCCATATCCCAATAGCTGCAATAATCAGGTTGGTAATGGTAATCGGCTTCATAATTGGAAGCAGTATTTTGAAGATCAGCTGAAAAGAATGACATCCGTCCATAACTGCAGCTTCGTCAATTTCTCTTGGAATTCCTTTTACATAACTTGAAAATGTCATGACTGCAAAAGGAAGGTTCACCGCTGCCAGAACGAGAATAACACTGAGATACGACCCGTATAAATTTAATTTCAATACCAAAGCATATGTAGTAACCATCTGCATCGTAGCGGTAAGTCCGAAGACAAAATAGTAATACAGGCCTCTCCCCTTCTTGTCATCCCGTCTGGAAATAATAATTCCCGTCATTGCGCCAAAGACAATAATCACCGCTACCGCCGTAACCGTTATGAACAGGCTGTTGGTATATCCACGTAAAATACCACCCGTTTCAATCACATGCTTATAATTTTCAAACTGCAGCTGTTTTGGAAGGCTGAGATTCATCTGAAGCGCTTCCCCCTGTGTTTTAAAGGATCCAAATACCATCATAATTATTGGAATGATATACACACCTGAAATAAGAAGTAAAATCAGAATTGTCACCATTTTTCCCATATTTTTCTTTTTCACTAGGTATCCACCTCCCTGGATCTTAAAAATTTATTCAATGCAAATGTAATTCCTACTATAAAAAATGAGAGGATTAACGCACTTGCACTGGATTTACCAAGCAGGCCCATACCAAATGCCCGATAAGTATAGGTACTCAGCACCTGAGTATCAAATCCCGGTCCCCCTCCGGTGAGGGAATAGACCAAATCAAATACTTTCAGGCCTCCCGTAATGTTCAAGGTAACGACAACCGTAAAGGAAGGTGCCAGCAGCGGAAGTGTAATCCTCTTAAACTGCTGCCATTTTGTTGCTCCGTCTATCTGTGCACTTTCATAATACTCACCGGGAATTGCCTGCAGTCCTGAGATAAACAGAAACATAGTAAATCCCGCCCACATCCATACTTCAATAATGATAATCCAGAGCATTGCTGTCCCATAACTTCCAAGCCAGTCTCTGGTGAGATCCGCCTGCCCGATTGCCGTCAGAAAGTTATTTATCAGACCGTCCTGCTTTAGTACTCCCGTAAATAAAAGTCCTACGATCATGCAGCTGAGAACACAAGGCAGATAAAACAATGTTCTGAAAATACTGTTGCCCCTGAATTTCTGTACAACCAGCAGCGCCAGCAGCAGACCAACCACTGTTTTAAACACAGTCGTACTCAGTGCAAAGAGCATTGTATTCCAAAGAGACCGCAGAAATACTTCATCCTTAAATAAATTAATCACGTTTCGCAGTCCGATAAACTTTGCATTGTCCATCCGGTCCATGTTCCAATCTGTAAAGGAATAAAAGAATGCAGTAATAATCGGAATAATAAAAAATATGGTATAAACCAGACCAGCCGGAGCTCCCAGCCACATTGGATAAATTTTTGATAACTGTTTCTTATTGATAGCAACCACCTCTTTCTCAATCAAAAGGAGCTGCTATTGCAGCTCCCCTATTTCCTGTCTCTTAGAATCCTTCTGCGCCCTGATCAATCATGTATTGTTCAAAGTCGCCCTGGAATTTTTCCATGATCTGTTTTCCATCCATATTACCTTTTGCAGGAGCATCTACGTAATATACATATAAAGTACTTTCAAACAGAGGATTTAAATCCATAACAGAGTAGTTAAACTCCGGAATAACTTTTCCTGCTTCAATATATTTTTCATTTACAGCTTTCAGGTATTCCGGAACCTCTCCGCCATTTACATCCTTGAATGCAGGGAAAGCCGGTCTCTCTGCAAAATATAAATCCGCATATTCCGGTGTTGACCAAAGATTCAGCACCTTCTTAACCGTATCCATATTCTTTGAATTTTTATATACTACAAATCCAGCTGAAGACATATTTTCAGTCATAACATCCACGCCATCTTTCATAGACATTGCAAACATCCCGATCTTAGCATCCGGATTGGCTTCCAGTACCGAAGCTGCGAAGAAATCTCCGTTGAAATGCATAGCTGCTTTGCCTTCTGCAACCGCGAGAATTGCATCATCATATGTGGCGGAAGCAAAGTTGTCGTTAATAAATCCTTTTTCATAAAGACTTAAATATTTATCAATTACTTCTGCAAATTCCGGAACATCCGTCCATTTTGCCTCATTTTGCATTACTTTTTCGCTGAACTCTTTCACTTTATCATCACCAAGGGTCTTGGCAAAATTATCCGTCATGAGAACCTGTGGAACCCAGGTGTCTTTTGGCATAAAAATAGGTGTTACCCCGCTGTCCTTAATTTTCTGACAAACATCCAGGAACTCTTCCCAGGTATTTGGAACTGTCACGCCACACTTCTGAAATACATCTTCGTTATAAGTAAATCCATGTACTCCTGGTACGGACAGGAATGGAAATCCATAAACTTTTCCGTCATCAGCCGTTACATTTTCCGGGATTTTCAGTTTGCTTACCCATTCTTCACCTGACATATCTGCAAAATTAGCAGCCGGATCCACAATGTCATAAATAGCAGGCACATTGTAATCGATTAAGTCCGGACACTCACCGGAATTCAGTTTCATTTTAATCATGTTCAGTGACTCATCATCCGGAACCACCTGAACATCCACTTTAATATTCTCTTCCTTCTCTAACTTTTTAATCATATTCTGCAGACCCGGGAAATTCCTGGACTGCTGTACAAGTGCCGTGATTGTCTGTGTTTCGCCCGCCTTGCTTTCTCCGGTTTCCTTTGTTTCTGAATCAGCCTGGGCCTCGGTAACCTCCTTACCGGCTGTTGCCGCCTTATCTGAATTGTCATTGCCCGTTCCGCATGCTGCAAGTGAAAGAACCATTGCTGCCGACAACAGGACTGCTGCTGCTTTTTTCTTTTTCATTTATAATTCTCCTCTCTCTGATTGATATTTATAAAATAATACAATTTGCGGGTTTCGTACATGCCATATTTTAAAATGCTGCATGTCTTTTTTTTAACTATTTATACCACCTTACATAATCCACTTCCATTTCAGCCGGTAGATACTCATCGGCGATTGTGCCGATCCAGCCCCCAAGCCCATAGCTCAAAATAAAAATCTCCGGAGTATTGGGCACATTATTTTCCTGTGTTGCCACTACCTCACCATCCAGCATAAAATGGATGTACTCCGGCGTCCATTCCATCCCAAACTTATGCCACTTATATGGATTTTTTATAGTTGGCTGTGTATGAAATTTCTCATGTGGATCATATGTATAGTTATCATAATGCATGGTAATCCAGTATTTTTCGGCCAGTCCTGCATATTCCGGTGCTCCTTTCGGATGGGGTCTTTCCAGGATATCAATTTCAGCACCAAAATTGTCCGCATCCCCCCAGAGCCAGCCGCCATTTACTTCATCTGCCTGTGGCATTGTCCACACTGCCGGATTGCTACCCGGTACGTCGGGAATTTTAACCATAGCCTCTACATATCCATATTTTTCTTCAAATTTATCTCTGGACTGAACCATAGCAGAACGATAATGACTTGTCAGTCCGTCAAAGACCGTATCTTCTTTACTTCCAAGCAGCCGTAAAGTTCCTTCCCGGACATATGCATTATCGGGATAAACTGCAATATCGGGAGAATTTCCGTAGCGGAACGCTCCTGACTCTTTTAAGTCTACACACCAGTTATTCCATTTTGTATGATCCAGTGTATCCCCATTAAATTCATCTTCAAAGATAAGAACCTTTCCGGGAAGTTCAGGTGCTGTTTCTGCCGATACACTGACTTCACAGAATGCTGTTTCCCCTGCCTCTGTATAACCCGTAATCGTTCCGGTACCTTCTTTCATTCCCGTTACCGTACCGTCTGCTCCAACCGCTGCTGCTTCCGGATTGCTGCTGTTCCAGGAAATATTCTGACCAGTAATATCCGTCATCTGAAGTGCTTTGCTCTCTCCTTCTGTCAAATCCATCGTCTTCTGGGTGATTCCTGCCGGTTTAATAGTTTCATAAAAGGTAAACTCCGCTGCGGTAGCTGCTGTCTCTGAATCTGCGCCTCCTAAACTGCCCTTCTTAATCTGAATCTGAACAGAAGACAGACGATCTTTCCAGCCAAGTTCCACTGCCTTATCCCCATGGTTATTTACCCAGGATCCCTGTTCTACAATTGTAACCGTATCCCCTTCCTGCGTAGTTCCATAAATGGAGTACTCCAGTATCATTCCATTGGGATTGTCATCCTGGCGGGGTGTATATACTAGTTTGGAAAGCATTTTAGGTGTATCAAATTTCACATCAACTACAATGGGCTTTATATTTAACCCCTTGTCCCCCACTTGCCATGCGGCATCCCAGAATGTGTTCCTGTCCCGGTCAAATGCTTTTGTAATATCAGCCCCCCTGTGCTCACTGTTTGACGCAAAGCTCATTTCATCTGCATCCACTTCCTTCTGGTAACCAATGCCTTTCCCGGTTTCCTCCGCTACTGCCAAAAATCCTGTAGAACAGAAAACCACTGCAAACGTCAGCGTACCATAAATAAATTGTTTTGCTTTCATCTTATACCTCCTGCATATCGCAGACCCGCCTGCGATACTGCCTTAATAAGTAGATCTTTTTCTTAATGACAATTATAACATTATAGGAAACTGCCAGAATTGTACATGTACAATATTCAAAACTTATATGTACAAAATTCAGAAAGAATTTATTTAATAAAAAAACAGAGCCGCATAAATAATATGCCTGCCCTGTCTACTTTTATTGTATCTTTCAAGTATAGTCTCTTCTAATTATTTTCTACTAACCCGATCAAGTTTTTCTTCTAAAAACAACAAATTTATGACCATAATTACTCCATACAGTACAAGGATCATTCCTAAAATAAAAGCTGCTGAAAAGTGCCTCCGATTCGGAAAGCCCAAATGCCAATTCAAAGAGCTCTTCCGTCATGGAAAAATAAATCTGATCCTCTTTCAGGCACAGCTTCTCCAGGTATTCTTTTTCCTCTGGTTTTAAAACTGCCTGGATTCGATTTTTTTCCTCCTGCTTTAAACTGCCGTAATAGAAATCCAGATAGGAATTCTCCATTCCATTTTCTAATATTTTATGCCACAGATATTGATGGAGATCGTCTCTGGATCCTTCTAAATACTCCCAGTCATACTCCCGGAGGCCCTCTTCAATATTCTCAATACAGATACAGCCCTTATTTATTAACTCATCTCTTGTCAAAGGAACCGGACCGAATATTTCCTTTGACATTTTCAGAATTTCCAGCATATGTCCGAGATTGCCTTCTCCCGCAAACTTTTTCATGTCAAAAAAATTCTGCTCAAATCCCAGCCAGTGCAGCGGATGCTTCTCCGGTATTAACTTAACCTCATGCTTTAATACCCCTGCATAGACCTCCATCCTCATATCCTGTAAATGCCAGCAAAAGTCCATAAAGTAATACAGCTTTACATCTTTTCTGCTGATACCGGTTTCTTCCTTCAATTCACGATAAGCTGCCTCTTCAGAAGTTTCTCCCGGTTCAATTTTCCCTCCAACAAAATTAAACAGCCCCTCATATGGATCATTCATCCTTTTACAAAATAATATCTGATCCTTTTCCGGATTCAAAATTATAATTGTATTATAAACTCTCATAACTGCCCCCTATCAATCCGACGTCTTATCTTACAGAAAGTTAGCAAAAATCGAAGCGCCCACTACAGTTAGGATACCGGAAACCGCAATAGACAAGCTGCTCATTGCCCCTTCTACTTCTCCAAGCTCCAATGCCTTTGAAGTCCCAATTGCGTGTGAAGAGGTGCCCAGTGCCAGTCCTACCGCTATTGGTTCGTAGATCCGGAACAATTTGCACACCAGCTCCCCAACAATATTTCCAAGTACCCCGGTTACGATGATAACCGCAACCGTAATCGTGGCAACTCCGCCTAATTCATCCGATACTCCCACTCCGATTGCAGTAGTGATGGACTTTGGTAATAGTGTAACATAATATTGATGTTCAAGTCCAAACAAATATGCAAGGGCCAGCACACTGACTAAACTGGACAATACCCCGGACACAATTCCAAATGTGACAGCCACCATATTTTTTTTCAATAGCTCTAACTGCTGATACAGGGGTATCGCCAGACAGACCGTTGCCGGTGTCAGCAGATAACTGAGATATTTAGCGGATTCATTGAAGCTGTCATAATCCACTCCCAGCAGTTTAATCACCAAAATAACAAATATAATAGATATCAGCAATGGGTTAAAAATTGCCTTCTTAAATTTTTTCCGTATCAGAATTCCAAACACATATCCTAAAATACATACTGCAACGCCAAAATAAACGGATTCACATAGAAATTCTTTCACTGCTTTCCCTGTCCTTTCGCTGTTTTTGAATAATCTTCTGGGAAGTCTTGCCCGTTACCACCATAACAATAATTGTCGTCAGAAACGTAATGACCACAATTGGAAGCAAAATCTTCTGCAGATCCCCCCAAACCACTATTAATCCTACCGCGGCCGGAATGAACATCGGCGGCATAATATCCAGCAGAAAATGTGCTGCATTGATTACCCGATGAAGTTTAATTATCTTTGTTGACAGGCAAAAAAGCATCAATACCAATCCATAAATACTCGCTGGTATCGGAAGAGGAATAAAATAGTGCATCATTTCCCCTAAAAAGGTTACAATTAAAATAATACCAAATTGACCCAGTAACTGCATAATCTCTCCTTTTCATACGTGATACCATGTTCTTTCAAACAGGGTTTTGCGCATATTTCATACGCTTACTGGTACAGCAATTTCTAAAAAGCCAGTAAATCCAATGGCTGCTTAGAAAATGCCGCACACTATTATATTATCAAACGCCTAAATTATTGTATAATTGTATACAATCTTTGTCAAGAGTGATGCTGTACGTAATTTATACATTGTACCGGATAATTTTATGCAACTATACAAATGTCAGATCCGTGCCCTCTCTTTTAAGTCCCTGGCAAAGGCCTAAGCGCTTCCTTTACTAGAGCGTGTTTTAAAATTGCTTTCTGGCAGCTGTGCGTCACAGTTTGTGGGAGATTTGTCCCGGATGAAGGGCGCGTAGCGGGCTACGTAACCTGAATTCGGGGCAAATATGCCGCAAAGTGGGGCGTACAGATGGCAGGAATGAATTTTCAAACACGCTTTAGTACATCATTGCGCAATTAACAGTGAATTAAACAATGCTCTACTAGCCTCCGAAAAGCCTCTTCAAAACGAATATCGTCTTCCTCCGTCCTCTTCCTTGGACCTTTCCCATGGAATTTAGATGAACTCCTCCGGGCCTTCTTAGACATATGCCGTTCAAACAACATCTGGTCTATATTCTCATTGGTATATTCTTTACCACTCTGGTGCATCACATACACCCCTTTGCCAAGGGCCATTGCCGCAACACCATAATCCTGTGTTACCACAATGTCCCCTCTGACAGACTTTCCGATCAGGGCAAAATCTGCTGAATCTGCCCCTTTGTCAACTATAATTACCTGTGCATAATCCGAACTCATTACATGTGAAGTATCACAAATCAAAATCAGCGGAATCTCCTTTTCCTGCGCCACTTTCTCTACAATTTTCACTACCGGGCATGCATCAGCATCCACTAATATCTTCATATCTTTCCCCATTGATGGTCACTTACTCCCTTTTATTATCCTTGTTACGTGTATCAAAATACCTCTGTCCGGACAATTATTCATACGCGTTTAATACCGGTTGTGGACATATTCAGCGAAACACATAAAATCTTTTATCTCAAGCGCTGTTCCATCATCCAGGACAGCCCGCCCTTTCATTTTTCCAAATACCTGATGCTGATCTGTACCCACCACAATTACATCCATCTTGGCAGCCCGGTCTATAACCGGCTCAAATTCCATTTCAAACCGCCCGTCACTGGATGTAAACGTCCAGTTTTTCATATAACTGTCAGATGGAATATGAAAGACAACGTCATCCAGTTTATGCCCGGTTCCATTGTAAAAAAGGATATTCTCTGATGCCGCACTGGTATCTCCGAATCCATATCCGATATTAAATCCGAATGGCTTCCCGTTAACAACACCATTTCCGGATCCCCAATACCAGTTATTATCATACGTCCAGACGCCCCGTCCCCAGTCCAGTGTTCCGAAATCCGTATCCGGGGAAAAGATAAATTCCCGATCCCCCAGCCGCATCCTGCCTTTTGCTCTCATACAATTTATTTTCTGATTATAATAAAAAGCTGTTTTCTTTTCCTTCCATGGAGTGGCAATTACCATAGAATCCTGTTGTGTCTCCTCCAATATAATATCACAGGAAAATTCTTTCCCTTCAAAAAAGCGGGGCCACTTACATCGGATTCTCCGCTTTCCATTCTGTACCTCGAAACGCATATGCATCTTTTTGTCATGATAACTGGTATTTCCTTCCATAGAATTAGAAGGCAGGTGCATCCTTCCCATGGTAAACGGCTTTAAGATCGTTTCGGTATGTTCCCAGGGTCTGGTGAAATCCAGAATCGACGCCGATTCAAGTCCAATATAACCATCATCCGAAATAGTAAATGCCGCTGCGAAATCCTGATTCAGAACCAAATAATAATCCCATTCCTTAATTCTGAATTTCGGAGCCTTAATTTTGCTTCTGTCATAAATCTGAACCTGGAGTCTGGACCACCCTGGCTCCGTAAGACTGCCATCTTTCTGAAGAAGTGGTTGGCTTGCAGTAACTTCATGATTTCTCATACGCGCTCCTTTCCCGCTGGCATAACAAAATGGCAGCGTTAGAAAATAAATTTTTTACCAGCTATTTATTCCATAAACCCATGCTTTCCTCCCATACTACAGGACTTCCTGCCAGAATGGAGCAGGGTGCATCTAAGGTAATCGGAGTTCCATCCATTGTAGTAATGACTCCGCCTGCCTCTTCCAATATAACGGATGCCGCAGCGTAATCCCATGGCTGTAACAGCATTTCAAAATAAAGTCCATTCCTCCCGGAAGCAATCCGGCAGATGTCCAGGGTAGAAGACCCGCCATTACGTATTCCATGGCTCTGCAGATACAATTTCTTGGCAAAATCAAAGGAACGGTCCGTTTCTTCTGAGTTATACCTGGCACATCCGAAAGCCACAATACTCTCCTCAAGAGAGACATCCTTTACCGTCAGGCGCCCGTCATTGCAATATGCCCCTTCGCCCTTCTTAGCCCAATACATCTCATCCAGATAAGGATTATATACAACGCCGGCAAAACCCTTCCCCTGATATGCAACTCCAACTGAAATACAACTGTGATGATAATCATGAATAAAATTTGTAGTTCCGTCAATGGGATCAATGATAAAATAATACCCTTCCCCCAAAGGTTCCTGCATATGATTTTCTTCTCCGATAAAACCGGCTTCCGGAAAAACCGCTTTTAATCTTTCTACTAAAAATTCCTGTATCTGGCAATCAAATGCAGTCACAAAATTCGCATAACCACTTTTTTCAGATATATTTTTGCTTCCGGCATGGGCATTTCTCAGTATCTGCCCTGCTTCTTTTACAATCTCCCTGATTTCTGTCAGCATCCTGTCTCCTCTTTCTTCTCCTGCCTGTCCTTATTTACGTCTTTCAAAAATACCAATATATTATCGCTGGAATCCTGTTGGGAAAAATAATAATCCAAACCTTTAAATTCTTTGATTTTGGATATTTCCCCCACCTGTTTTTCTGCAAGCCAGCGGACCATTTCCCCTCTTGCCATTTTTGCCTGGGTCCCTTTCACCCGAATTCTGCGGTTCTGATCACTTTCCACCGCTTCTCCAAATACACAGGTAACAAACCGAACATCGGGCTCCAGAAATGGTTCTACTGCTTTGCTGTATTCTTTGGATGCCAGGTTCAGTATTACCTTATCATCCTTAACTAGCTCCCGATAAATGCGTTTGCCCCAGAACTGATAAAGATTCTTCCCATCACCTGCCGCCAAAGCAGCCTGCATCTCCAGCCGGTAAGGATATACTGCATCCAGGGGCTTTAGTATCCCATAGAATCCGGAAAGAATACGCAGATTTTCCTGAACATATTCCCATTGGCGATCTGAAAACACCCGGGGTGCCATATATTGATACTGAATTCCTTCATATGTCAAAAGAGCCGGTGTCATACCGGTAAGTCCACGGCGTACATCTAACCGTTTCATATTCCGGTACCGCCTGAAATTTAACTCTGCAATTTTATCATTGCACTTCAATATCCCCTTCAGCTCTTCATAAGAAAGCCTCTTTAATATACTATGTAATGTCTCCGCCTGTTTTGAAAAAGCCGGAAAATCAGTAAATTCTATAGAATTTTCATCCTGCACCATTTTCTTTGCAGGAGATATTATAATCTTCATACTCAGCTCCTGATCATACTTAATGCAAACTTTTTAACGCCAATCAGATCCTCTTCATCCGGATGTCCCAAAGCCTGATCAAAATTTCGAATCAAAGCATCTGCCTGAGGCATGCCCTTTTCCTGCATTCCTTCATAACGCTTTCGTACAGACACCGGCATCTGGCCCGTACACATATAATTTCCTTCCACCTGACAGTCCTGGGGAAGGGCGGCCTTCACACCGGATAAGATCTTCTGGAAATATTCCTCTGACCCTTCAAATCCGGCCGTTCCAAACAGCGCAATCTTTTTTCCGCCCAGCATTGGCAATACACCTTTTAATTTATCTGAGCATTGTCCTTTATCTGTCCAGAATCCAAGGAATATTATCTCCGAATCTGTAATCTCATCGCTTTTGGCATCCACGGCATTTCCACAGAACATCACATCCACAAGATTTCTGACCGAATTATATATCGTATCTGCTAACATTTTTGTATTACCAGTTTGTGAATCATATAAAATTGAAACTTTCATCTAAAATGCCTCCTTTTTATTCAATACATCTATTATAAACTCTTTGTAGCCGTTTTTCTACTATATCTTATACCCAATATACAGAATGACAGGAACTTACAGCACAAAAAAACCGGCAGGCCCGTCAATTAGCTCTGCCGATCTCTTTTTAAACTACTCTCGCACCAAATGGCATCAATGCCAGTTTTGCAATCTTAAACTGCTGTAATCCAAATGGAATTCCTACAATGGTAATGCATAAAACTGCACCGATAACTGCCGATTCAATTGCAAGGGGTATGCCGGATAGTATCAGCCACAATACATTTAACAATAAAGAGCCAACACCTCCGCCATATACAACCTCTTTTCCAAATGGAAAGAAACACAAGCCTGCAAATTTAAAACACTGGGTTCCAACCGGAATACCTACGATGGTAATACACCACAGGCAGCCAATCAAAAGCCAGCTGATACCTGATATAAATCCTCCAAAAATAAACCATAAAATATTTCCTAAACATCCCATATCCAATCCTCCTGAGTCATTTATTTACGATTGTCTTCTTTACTGCTTCATTATTTACTGCTTCATTATTTACTGCTTCATTCTTTGCCGCTTCATTCTTTACTGCTTCATTCTTTCCAAGCTATAAAGTGCATTTTCTACACGCTCTATAGCCTCCTCAACCTGTTCTTTGCTCTGATTGATTTTGGACTGTACGTACCAGTCTGATACTATATTGTCCAAAAAGAAGTCAGCAAATACTGCGAAACTGCCAATATCAATATGCACCTCAGGATGCATACTTACATCCCGCAACTCTTTTTGAAATTTTCGCAGAAGCATTTTGGTATTTTCCATCTCTTCATTGGCACTGTCAATCTTGGAATGCTTGAGCATTCCGCTGATAAAACCGCCTCCCAGCATATCCCATATTCCGAATCCTTTAGCACTGGCTAATGACTGGTCTACACGGTTCAAACTTTGTAATGCTGCTCTTCCCGCCATTATTGCTTCTTCAATTTCCCTGTTATTTCTTTCTGCATTGTCCATACTCTTTCTCCTCTCTCGGCCTTTAGCGGCCTTAACTGGTGTCAGGTTACTGCAAAGACTGCCGGTTTCAGAGAGCAAAATAAAAAGACTCTTATCGCAGCAATCTTCGCTACAATAAAAGTCTTGCACATTTCATTCGATACGGATATAAAATATCGTATTGACGATTTCGAATCACCTTTCGGTTAGGCTACTCCCTTTTATGTAAATTCAATATATCATATGGTAATTTTTATGTCAAGAATACGCTTCTTAAATTTTTCTGACATTTAGTACTTTCTGCCGCACCTGCTGCAAAACGCATCTAGTTCCCCGCCTTCATTTCCACATGACGGACATAATTTCTTAGAGTTATCCACAATATCAGTTTTTTCCGTGGATAACTTCTCTGATTCTGCCGTTTCAGCGGTACTACTTGTGGACAGAACCTCTTTTGGCGCCAGAGCCGCCGTGTTTGCTGCCGGTGCCGCCGTGTTTGCTGCCGGTACTGTATTTACTGCCGGTGCCGCCGTGTTTGCTGCCAGTATCGCTGTGTTTGCTGCCGGAGCCGCTGTACTCATAACCGCCTGCGGCTGCATGATTCCGGTATTTTGATATACTGGCTGGCTCTGGGTAGCAGCCGTTTCACGCATAGCATCTTTTTGCGGATCTCTCATAACAAAATCTTCTTTTTTCGGCATCGGAGGAATTTCACACTCTTTAAACTGAGTCCTATGGTCGACACCGCCGCCCATTTTCTTATTAATTTCACTTACATTTCTGCAAATAACCACGATCATTAATGCAAATTCATAGAAAATACGAAGTATCAGATTGCCAAATATCAGTACTGCAAAACCAAGTACCATTTGCAGGCAGAGAATATTAAATACCCCCACCGTGGTGCAGACGCACGCCCCAAGTACATAAAAGAACTTTAACAGCCCTTCAATAATAAAATTTTTAAATTGCAGATAATCATAAAGCCAGCCAAAGAAACCATGAAAACGGTTTACGTTTTTCTTTGACATGAAGGCAAAGAATACTACAAACGACATAATAATACCAATAATTACACCAGCGACTGTCATAATGACCCCAAACTGTTTTAAAATCGACATATAATGATCCATTTCAAATCCTCCTGTCATCTAATACTATATTTCTTCTATTATAGCTCAGTTATTTCTTATTGTATACCTTTACGCCGCCTGCAAATTTAAACATTCTGTTAAAATATTATAAACAAATCAAGTCCGGATCTTTATTTTTACCCTCGCTGCTGCAAGCGATTTTCCGATAAATCTTTTTTAATAATATATGCGCTACGACAGCCGCCAATACCTCAGCAACCGGAAAAGCAATCCAGATTCCAAGAGCTCCCATGGATCTTGACAAAAGGTATCCCAGCGGAACCGTCACTACAAATTGTCTGAGCAGTGATACGATCAGGGACTCCTTCCCTCTTCCCAATGCCTCAAAAGTCCCGGAATTCACAATTCCTATAGATGATACCAGAAATCCCAGACTTATCACGCGCAGCGCTTCTGTACCAATCTTCATCATGTCATCTGTGGCATCAAACAACATCAGAATCTGCCTTGGGAACACCAGCGCACCGATTGTTCCAATCAGCATAACGCAAAAGACCACCAGGAGGCTTAAATGAACGGTCTGCTTCATACGCTTCTTCTCGCCTGCACCATAGTTAAAGCCGATGATTGGACGCATCCCCTGGACAACGCCATTCGCAGGCATATAAATGAAGGTCTGTAGTTTAAAATAAATACCCAGAACCGCAACATGCAGATCTGAAAACCTGGATAAGATCCCATTTAATATACTGACCAGCAGCGACGGCAGCGCCATCATAATTGTTGACGGTATCCCCACCGAATAGATCTGTTTTATAATACCCTTATCAAAGCTTACATATTTAAGGGAAATCTTAATTCCAATATCTTTCTTTCTGTAAACCAGCACATACAGAAGAAATGCACTGATCTGTCCAATTACCGTTGCAATAGCCGCCCCTTTTACTCCCAGTGCCGGAAAACCCAGGAGTCCGAAAATCATAATAGGATCTAATATGATATTAATAATGCATCCGCTGGCCAAGAGTGCCATAGTAGTGACCATATCTCCCACTGCCTGAAATATTTTTTCCATACTAATCTGAAGCAGACAGCCGAATGCAAGGCAAAGCACGATATACGAATACTCACATCCATATTGCAAAATGACAGCATTCTCAGTAAACATACTTAAAAATGGCTTTGTAACTACGATTCCGACCACTAAAAACAGTACTGCATGAATCACAGTAAGCAGCATTCCGATGGAAGCTGTCTTATTCGCCTTTTCAAAATCTTTGCCTCCTATACTAATGGATATTGCGGAACTGATTCCAACACCAATACCCACCGCCACGGAAACTACAATGTTCTGCAGCGGATATACCAGAGAAACTGCCGTCAGAGCCTCCGGTCCAAGCCTCGCCACAAAGATACTGTCCACAATATTATACAGTGACTGCATAAGCATAGAAAGCATCATAGGTACTGCCATAGACATCAGCAGCGGAAAAATAGCCCGGGTTTTCATTTTATCTTGATTAACTGCCATAATTACATCTTACCTCCTCAAATAAATCACAAAGAAAAAGCTATATATTTTCCTGTTTAATTCAGAAACAGGCAAACATATAGCTTTGAAAGCATTCTGTTTAATTGAAACTCAAAAAATCATATCATAAAATATATCATTTTGCAAGCAAACTTTCACAGACAGCTAATCGCTTTCTAAAATAATTTTTCTACCACTGCCCGGGAGGTCCCTTCATTATTGAACTTGCAGCTTTCATAATTTCTCTCATAAAACTCCTGATATAACAAGTCTATTAAATACAGCTGGCTCAGCTTTGCTGTCATGGAACCGCCTTCTAACGGACCTTCACTGGAACCGCATAATAAGATTGCATCCGAATATGATGTCAGCGGTGACTTCTGAAAATGCGTGATACACGCAATCTTTGCACCCGCCTCTTTTGCTACCTTTGCCACATGAATGTTGTCCTTTGTTGCTCCGGAATACGATATGATTACGATCAGATCCTCTTCAGTTGTCATAGACGCTGCCATGGCCTGCATATGAGGATCCGTAATGCAGATTACCTTGTTGGTAATTCTTAAAAATTTATTCCTTGCTTCTTCCGCAGTCAGCAGACTGTCTCCTATCCCAAAGAAGAAAACCCTCTTTGCCTGCTCGAACATATCCAGTATTTTGTCAAAATTATCTCTGCTCAGCAGCATATAAGTCTCTTTAATTGCAGCTAAATGTAATTGCAGAACCTTTTCTGCCATCTCTCCCAGGCTGTCATCAAACCTCCTGCTTTCCAGTACTGTCTTGGTACTGCTGCTGGAAGTAGCACCCTGGCTGAGTGACAACCGCATTTTGAATTCCTGGTATCCCTGCAGTTTCATTGTTCTGCAGAACCGATATACACTGGTATCACCCACCTTACAGGCATCTGCCAGATCTGTTATCGACATATACAATACCTTACTTTGATTCTTAATTACGTAATCCGCCACCTTTTTCTCCGCTTTTGTAAATTGATTATAAGATGACTGAATCTCTAAAACGATGTTTGTGTTATCCACCTATTCACCTCCTTGGTATTTATTCTCAATCTCCCTTTAAATCCAAGGCTATCTGTACAGCCCCTAATAATCCGGCTGTATTCCCTAACTGTGCCTGTCTAATATTTACGTCACGATAGCTCTCCATGACATTATTATACAGAATGTTACAGATTTTATCCAGTATGTATTTTTGTTTCATTACCCCTCCGCCTAAAATTATGCAGGAAGGATTAAATATGTGTGTAAGTGAAACCAGTCCCAGTACAATTTCTTCTATCCAGGCATCAATAATCTCTGCCACACTTTCCTCTTTTCGCCGTTCGAATATCCTTTTTCCATTACTAAGACTCTCATCCAGCAGCATTGCATTTTTTACCAGCGCTGTTGTGGAAGCATACCGCTCATAACAGCCGCTGAATATATCCTTTGATATATCCCTGTCCCCGGGATGAATCACCATGCCTCCAAACTCTCCTGCCGAAAATCTGCTGCCCTTATAAACCTTGTGGTCAATAACAATAGCCCCGCCTACACCGGTGCCATAAGTCAGGCACAGAAAATCTGCAAACTCCCGTCCGGCTCCAAAATTTGCCTCGCCCAGTGCAGCAGCGTTTACATCATTTTCAACTGCTGCAGGGACATGGAATTTTTCTTCCATAATCCGCTTCACTTCCATTCCCGTATAACCCGGAATATTAGAATTGGCATAACGGATACAGCCTCTGGAAGAATCCACCTGTCCTGCAGTACTGATCCCAATCCTGTCAAATCCTTTGTATCCCTTAAGTATTTCCACTGCCCTTTCCATTACATAAGCCCCGCCATTTTGGGCATTGGTATCCGTTTCCTTTATATTACATAATCGTCCATCCATAAATTCACCTGATTTTATGGATGTCCCCCCTATATCCAGCACTGCTATTTTCATACAGATTCCTCACTTTTCAAATATAATGCATTTAGCTAACTGCAGCCTTAATTACACATTTTTTTAGATATGGCTTTTCATCCTGCAAGATTCCCGGCTTATGCGGCTCCTCGCCCATACAAACGATAAAACGCCCCGGCCCCATAACGCAAGAAGCAGACCTGGCGCAGGAAACTGTGCCGAAATCTGTTTTTTCATTATAGCAATCCAATATTTCAGACTCCCCTAAACCAATCTGAATCATTTCCGTTCCTTCTATATCAATCTGAATATCCATATATTTTTTATGAATCTCAAATTTACCTTTTGATTCCTCCTGGGCCTGGGCTTCCATCACATTAGCAAATACTTTCTCCCCCATAATTACTGTCTTTCCAAGGGGTAATAATTGAAGATCACTCATCGTTATAAAGTCAATGGCCCGGTCCAGGTATTGCGATATCCCGCGGTATCGCTGTATATTCTCTAAATTATCATAGATCATTTTATAAGTCCTTTCTTTTGCTCTAAGGCGTGTTTGAAAATTGCTTTCTGACAGATGTGTGTCACAGTTTGTGGTAGATTTGTCCCGGATGAAGGGCGCGTAGCGGGCTACGCAACCTGAATTCGGGGCAAATATGCCGCAAAGTGGGGCGTGCAGATGGCAGGAATGAATTTTAAAACACACTCTAAGGCGTGTTTGATATAAACAGACTGCAATTCAACGCAAGGAAAGGGAAACCATCCTGCAACACTATGATACTTCATCATATTCGTGTTTTTGATAGCTTCCCTTAAATTTTGCACCTTATCCCTTAACTGCTCCCATGGTAATTCCCTGTGTAAAATATTTCTGGAAGATCAGGAATATTACAACGATAGGAATTGCTGCCAGGGCTGCACCAGCCATAATTAATCCATAGTTTGTGGAAAGCTCTGCCTGCATGGTTGCAACACCAAGGGGGATTGTCAAATTCTTTCTGGAAGACAGCATAACTAACTGCATAAAATAATCATTCCATGTATTAATGAAGGTAAATATCGCCAGCGCTGCAAATCCCGGTTTTACAATTGGAAACGCAATGCTGCTAAAAGTACGAAGTTCGTTACACCCGTCAATTTTTGCTGATTCCAGTAACTCTGTGGGAATATTTTCACTAAACTGCTTCATCAGGAATACACCGAAGGGCCATCCAATCAGCGGAAGAATAACGGCAGCCATGGTGTCATGAATTCCCATCCAGCTGATCATATTTACCAGAGGAACCAGAATAACCTGCTTAGGAAGTGCCATTGCACCTATAAAAACCGTAAATAAAATCTTCTGTCCATAGAAACGTTTTTTAGCCAAAACATATCCGGCAAGTGCAGAGGTCAGGCAGACAGCCAGCATGGTAATAAGCGCAATCAAAACACTGTTTAACAGCCATCTTGCCGCCGGATTTTGCACAAGTAAACGCTGGAACTGCTCAATTGTAGGATTGGTCGGCCACCACTGGGGCGGAATCTTAACTGCGTCTCCCTGGGACTTGAATGCCCCTGTCATAATCCAGTAAAAAGGAAAAACAAAGATGACGGTCAATATGCTTAGAACGACAGTTGATACTATTGTAAATGGTGTAGATTTTTTCTTCATCTTTTTGTCCTCCCTCCTAATATTCTACATCGCTGCCCAGGAATTTAAACTGAAGCAGGCTGATAATACCGATAACTACCGTTAAAAATACACCCATTGCGTTTGCATATCCATACTCGGACAGCTTAAATGCTTTTTCATACAGATAATACATAATGGTTGTGGTAGCGAAGTTTGGCCCGCCGGAAGTTAATAACTGGATAAGCGAGAAGCACTGGAAAGAGTTAATCGTTGTGATTACTACTATGTATAGTGTTGTTGGAAGAAGACTTGGCCATTTAATTTTCCAGAACACCTGGAACTTGTTAGCGCCGTCAACCTCAGCTGCTTCCACCAATGATTTGTCAATATTACCCATTGCAGCAATATATAAAATAATTGGCTGTCCAACCGCAGTTGTCAACAAGATGATAATGATTGCCGCAAGGGCATATTTTTTATCTCCCAGCCACATAATATTCTGACTTATCACATGACCAGCCTTTAAGGTGTAATTTAAAATACCGGAAAGCGGATCATATATCCATCTCCAGACAACCGTTACGGCAACCGTACCAGTTACAACCGGAAGGAAAAATACACATCTGAAAAATGATCTTGCAAACGCCTTTCTCTCGTAAGTCTGTGAAGAAACAAATAACGCAAAAGCTACAACAATCGGAACGGATCCGATTACAATGATAAGTGTGTTGACCAGTGATTTCTGGAATGTTGTATCCTGAAACATTGTGATATAGTTATTTAATCCGATAAAAGTAAATTCCTTCATTGTATAACGAAAGAAACTGGTAAATACCCCCATTATCATAGGTATTAATACAAATATAATAAAAAATAATAATGCCGGAGCCAGAAAACAATAAGATACTATTGTTTCTCTCATTCTTAGCTTATTTACTTTTTTCATGTTTATACCTCCTGCATATCGCAGGCCTGTCTGCGATACTGCCTTAATAAGTAGTGTGAAAGCGATTTTCTTTCACACTTAACACCATGAATAGCGCAAGCCTGCTTGTGCTATTCCCAAATCAGTAGTGTGAAAGCGATTTTCTTTCACACTTGACACCATGAATAGCGCAAGCCTGCCTGTGCTATTCCCAAATCAGTAGTGTGAAAGTGCTTTTCTTTCACACTTTCCCTTCAAATCCCATAAGTGTATATAGAAATAACTGTCTTTACAGACAAAGCGCTGCAATGTTGACTGCTAAAATCCCATTGCAGCGTCCCTGCTGATTTTTATTTCGCTGTTGTTGCAGCATTTGTAATAGATGCATCAGCCTGCTGCACAAATTCATCTGCAGCTGCCTGAGGATCTTTATCTCCGTTCATTACTGCCTGAAGCATTGGGAACCATAAAGTTCTCATTTCAGCAAATCCATCGATGGTGTTATAATATGGTGAATAATATTTTGTCCAGCCTGCCAGAGTTGTCATTCTTTCATTATTATACAAATCTCCAAAGGACTGGCGAACCGGGAAAGAACCTGTTCTGATTACATTTTTTGGTCCCCATTCACTGTCATCACAAACAAATTGGATAAATTTCTTAGATGCTTCAACCTTTGCATCATCACCGTTATTGAATACGCAGAAACCATTTACCAGATACTCTAATGCAGGAATTCCATCATCTGATGGGAATGGGGCCTCAATATACTCAACCTTACTGGATTCTAATAACTCTTTCTGTGTTTCCGGCTGTGCTGGAGACCATAACAGAGTAAAAGAAGTCTGTCCATTTGCAAAGTTCTGAATATCATCACCGCCGTTGTAAGCGGAACCATTCATTAATGTGCCGTCATCAACTGCTTTTTTGATATATTCAAGAGCTTTTACACCATTTGCATCGTTAATTGTATATTTTGTAATAGCATCATCTGTGATTGCGCTGCTGTAGAGGTTTGATACAAATGCACGGGTACCCTGATCGCCGCCCTGGCCGCTGCAGAATACTGATCCCGGATTATATCCTTTATCATGCAATGCAGTAATAACGGTTGTGAAATCATCGGTTGTCCAGCCATCTTTGATTAAATCAGCAACCCCTGCATCTTCTGCCATCTGTTTGTTAAATGCCATATAGAAAGGTGCGGAGCTGATTGGATACATGTAAGCTGTGTCGCCGGCTTTACATGCCTGAAGCAGCTGGTCATTTCCAACATCTTTTACGAAATCATCGGTAAACATATCATTTAATTCTGCAAGCTTGCCGCTCTTACCATAATCGATGATACGTCCCGGAGCATCAAATAACACATCACAGATTGTACCGCCTTCAATTGCTGTAACAATCTTTTCCGGTCCTGATGTAAAATCAATTGTCTCTAATTTAACTTTGATATCCGGATTCGCTGTCTCAAAAGCATCGATGATTTTCTGTTCGTAAGATCCAAATGCATCACCTGCATTTTCCTGTGTAAATGTAGGGAATGCCCACCAGGTAATCTCTGTTGTACCGCCGGCGGAAGCTTCTTTTGTTTCCGCATCTGCCGCTGCCTGTGTCTCATCTGTCTTTGTCTCAGTCGATGCCGCTTCTGATTTTGCTTCTGTAGCCGCATCTGTCTTTGCTTCCGTCTTAGGTTCCGTTGTTCCTGAACTGGTTGATCCTCCTCCGCAAGCTGCAAGTGAAAGTGCCATAGTACAAGCCAGTAAAAGTGCTATTGCTTTCCTTTTCATATCTTTCTTTTCCTCCTTAAATAGATTGGTTTTAGTTTATGATAATTAACGGCCTTGTTAATTATTTCTGGTTAATTGCTTCCACATACCGCTTCGTAATATCCATCGGCCTTGTGATTGCTGTTCCAACAACTGCTGCGAATGCTCCGGTCTCTAACGCCCTTTTTAATTCTTCCGGGCACCAGATTCCTCCCTCTGCGATAACAGGCTTTCCGCTCTCTCTTGCGAGTATTTCCATCATTTCATAATTTGGAAGCTGAGTTCCTTCCGTATATGGTGTATAACCGCTCATTGTTGTCCCTATGAAATCGAATCCGATTTCTGCCGCATGCATTCCTTCTTCGATGCTGGAGCAATCCGCCATAAATAACTGTTCCGGATACTTTAACCGAACCTCTTTGAAGAATTCATCCAGCGTCACCCCCTCCGGGCGCAGCCTTACGGTGGCATCTGCAGCAATGATCTCCACCCCGCATGCTACCAGCGCATCTACTTCTTGCATGGTTGGTGTTATGTAGATTTCACACCCTTCATAATCTTTTTTGATAATTCCTATAACGGGAAGATCCACCAGCTTCTTAATCTCTGTAATGTCTTCCACTGTGTTTGCCCGGATTCCGGATGCACCTCCCAGCATAGCCGCATATGCCATGCGAGACATGATATATGAACTATACAGAGGTTCTTCCTTTAATGCCTGACAGGATACGATTAGCCTTCCATGGATCTGATCCATTATCTCCTTTTTGGTCATCCATATCCTCCTTTCCCTCTGCTCTCAAATGAGCAGATCTTAATTCTAAACTTTGTTGTTCTGTCTGATAAATAGACTATATCACATGCGGGTAAATTTTTCAATATCTTTTTTAGAAAAAAAATTTTTTCTTTTTTCATTGTTTTTTTTGTTCAACAATGATATAATCTCCATATAAAAGAAGTAACTGCTATCATAATTCAACAATATTCGACAAAGAAAGGGAAAATCATGTCAAAATACGATGTATCACGTTTCAAAAATGTAACTGTAGCTTTAAACACTCCTTTTACAGCTTCCGGAGATATTGATCTGGATGCTGCTAAAAAACTGACCCGCTACTATATTAATAAGGGTGTAAAGAGCCTGTACGTATGCGGCAGCACCGGTGAGGGCTTTCTGTTAGACAGCGGCGAAAGAAAAAAAGTCGTGGAAGCCGTAACCCAGGAAGCCGGAGATGAGATGACCATTATTGTTCATGTTGGCTGTGCAGATACCCGGCATTCCGCAGAGCTTGCACAACATGCTGAACAGGCAGGAGCTGCCGGAACTTCAGCCGTACCAAGTGTCTATTACCATGTGAGTGAAGAAAGTGTCTACCGCCATTGGACCGCAATTACAGAAGCTGCTGACCTTCCTTTCTTTATTTATAACATTCCTCAGCTCACCGGATTTAACCTCTCTATGGGTTTATTCCACCGTATGCTTGAAAACGAACGGGTTGCCGGTGTAAAATGTTCCTCTGACCCCTGCCACGACATTTTAAGGTTCAAACAGGCTGGCGGTGAGGACTTTATTGTGTTTAACGGACCGGATGAGCAGTTTTTAGCCGGAAGACTGATGGGTGCCGATGCTGCTATCGGTGGAACCTATGGCGCTATGCCGGAATTATATTTAAAATTAGATGAACTCATCCGCCGCGGCGATATTGCTGCTGCCCAGAAGCTGCAGGTCATAGTAACCATGTTCATTTACCGCCTGTGCTCCTTCCCCTCCATGTATGGAGCTTGTAAAACAATTATCCGTATGGATGGTGTGAACATAGGTGACCCACGCCTGCCATTCCTTCCGGTAGACGAAAAGGATCCTGAGATCAGAAAGCTGTATGAAGATATCCGCGCAGCCGTAGAAAAAACAAAGGGCTGGTAATATTCTCATTACAGGGTTTCAGCAGCAGACTCCCCGGTCATTTGCAGTGACGCATTAAAAAGAGCCATATACATTGAAGTAAAACTTCTCTGCATTATGGCTCTTTTGTCCCGATTATTCTCTTGTAACAGGGAACACCCCATGCTACACTAGAGCGAACAATTTCATCTTATATTTGGGTTTAGCTAAGAACGGGACGCTTTGTAAATGATATGTAGTGTACAGAAAGATGGGTGTGGGAAACTGGCATGGACTCCGTCAGCTGGCCGCAGAACTGGTATTTTCTAACCTTTCCGAAGCGCTTTTTGGCGGCACGCGGGCATTCGCTCCGAAATCCTGATGCATTTCGCAGCTCACTGCCCGCTTAGTATCCGATGGGAGCCAGTCGAATACTATCCGCCAAAAAACACTCCGAAAAGGTAAGTAAATACTCAGCTCTGCTCTACGCTTCCTCCGCCCATACCAGTTTCCCACACCCATCTTTCCGAGATTCAGTTTACTGGCACAAAGCTGGTTTTCTCAGCAGGGTGGAGACCCTTGGACTGTGGCAGGCTGTTCTTTATTGGATGCTGCGCAGTATGTTTCGGCTGTTTGCGTAAAAGAAGATGGAAGTTTGCTCCTTTTTCTGATTACAGAATGAAAAACAAATTCCGTTCTCAAGATCAGTTGCTTTAAGCCAATCGCATTCGGCATGCCACACCCCCCGGGTCCCATCATGCTGAGAAAACCAGCTTTGTATCAACGAATGCTATCTCGGAAAGAGCCATAAGCCATTTATTAGCAAAATAAAAGTAACTCATCAACCAATAGACAGAGAATGGATGAGCCAGCATTTATGAAGAAGAATCTTCGGAAAGGATGTTAAGAATTATCCTTCTGTCTGTTCAAAAAAAGAATAATTCTGTAAGCTGTTTTCCTTGCTTACAAACTTAAAGAGGAGGTTATAAAGTGAAAAAACATATTGTATGCTTCGGAGATTCCAACACACATGGTTATTGTACCGAGACAAACGGACGCTTTTCCGAAGATGAGCGATGGACCTGCCTTTTGGGCAGATATCTTGGCGATGATTATCTGATTTGTGAAGAAGGACTGAGCGGAAGAACAACGGTCTTCGAAGATCCTCTGTTTGAGGGATTGAACGGTTTAACATCAATTTTTCAAAGTCTCATGACCCACGAGCCTGTGGATCTTCTGATTCTGATGCTGGGAACAAATGATACCAAGGAACGTTTCAGCTCAAACGCAGAAAATATCGCAAAAGGCATGGAGCGCCTTACGAAAAAAGCCCTCTCCGTTACCGATGCCTGGAAGAATAAGCCTAATATATTAATCATTGCACCCGCCTATATTGAACCTGGTTATGAAACTACGTTTATTGCTGACGAAATGGGAAAAGGCTGTGTAGAAAAGTCCAGAGCCCTGGCTTCCTACTATGAGGATATTGCCAAACGGCTTGACGTATATTTTCTGGATGCAGCAACCATACCGGGAATCCGTATGCATCCGAAGGACCACATGCATCTGGATCAGAACAGCCATATGCTTCTGGCTAAAAAGCTTGCTTCCATGATCCCGGACCTGCTGTAGAAATTTTGGACATTAAAAAGCCCTGCTTCACGACTGCAGGGCTAAAAAGGAAGGAGTTATGAAAAAGTTTATATAACAATTCTTTGTTTGTTATGCTTATATCATAACTTCTAAATGTGTACTTTCAATGATGAACTATTGAACGTTCTATGAAAACTCTGAAAACATTTTATTCATATTCTATTCATAATGTGACATTATATTACCTTTACTGTAAGTTGGACACTTTTCTTATTGTAAGTCCGTACGGTTATATAAGTAACACCTTTTTTTCTTGATTTTACCTTTCCTCTGCTGTCTACCGTTGCCACCGCTTTGCGAGAAGATATATATGTAATCCGATTGCTTTGGGAATTAGACGATATAATCGGTTTAATCTGATAAGTTTTCCCTTTTCTCAGTTTTACGGACTTTCTTCTTAATTTTACCTTTGCCGGTGCTTTTTTTACTTCAACAACACATGTGTCTGTCTTACCGCTGCCGGTAGTTACCGTAATCGTTGCTCTACCGGGCTTCTTTGCCGTAATTTTACCGGAAGAGTTCACCGTTGCCACTCTTTTATTGGATGTGGTATACCTTTTGGAATCCGTACATCTGCTGGGTTTTACAGAAGTCTTCAGCGAATAGGTTTCTTTTGCACCCAGAGTTATCTTAGAAGTGTTCAGGCTAATCCGCTCCGCTTCCATGAAAGAATAGTTCAGATCACAGTAACCTTTATCTGTATTAGCTCCCGGTACCTTTCCTTTGTCTGTATACTGCCACATATCATAGGACCCGGAAAAAGATGGCTTTTTAATCCCATAGCTTCCTACCCATATTCTGATTCCCGAAAGTTTGGACCAGTCAAATTCATTTGTTAAACGATAGTCGGAGGAATAGATCATAGGCGTGTAACCTGCCTTTTTAATTTTATCACAAAATGCCTTTGCGATCGCAGTGGTATTCTTTTTCCCCTTTTTGAACGTACCGCTTTGTTCAATATCATAGACTACCGGATACTCCAGCTTCCTTCCTTTTAAAATCTTCAGACAGTACTCTGCTTCTCTTTTCGCTCCCGCCACAGTAGTGGTACAGCAAAAATGATAAACACCGCGCTTAATTCCTGCATTTCCCGCTCCATAGTAGTTGGCTTCAAACTGATCATCCAGATCCTCTTCATAAGTTCCTGTCTGGGCGCCGTCCCCGGTCTTCAGCATGGCGAACGAATATCCCTGCTGCTTCACACTTTCCCAGTTAATTGTCCCATTATACCACGATACATCGATTCCTTTGATATTGGAGACCGCTGCCTCTGCAGTGAAAGGCAGCATAAGTGCCATCGCTGACACAAACAGAAATTTCATAAGATATCTCTGCACTTTTTTCATAAAGATCCTCCTGTCACAACTGCATGTCCAGTCCATGTGCGTGTTAGAAAATTCATTCCGGCCATCTGCATGCCCCGGTTTGCGGTATATTAGCACCAGTCTCTCATACACGTCGAAATATTACAGTTGTAGGTTTTTATTGTTATGGATATAATAACGCGTATTTACCTTTCTGTCTATAGTGAATTTTTACAAAACTCAGCGGAACTCACCAGGGGGCTTCCCTGTAACCTGTTTGAAAATATAATAAAATCTTTGCGGGTTATTAAATCCCGATCAGTCCCGTTCCACTCTTCCATCTCCTGCTGCGAAATCGTTTCCTGACCGAAGACTTCACGATATAGAATCTGATGGTTAGAACAGTGTAAAAAGCCCCAGTAAAAATAAAGGCATAAATAAAAACACCGTATCTTCATTATTTTCTTGAAAGATACAGTGCTTCTTCTATGGTGCTGTTATTTTACCGGTATCAATTTACCGATATTACTTTTCAGGAACTTCACATTTTTTCTCTCCGATGCATTCTGCCATCTGGCGAACCGCCCGGTACACGATTTTTTTCACATCTGTAATGCTTTTCTGATCATGTATCAGATAGATCGGATCATCTTCTGTCTGGAAAAGCTCATTAAGACACATTCCCATAGGATACAGGCTCTTGATACAAACAACAATCAATTCGGTACAAATCTTTTTATTTATGGACAGCGAATTTTTCTTCTGTTCCGAAAACTCCTCATAAATCATATCCAGTACTTTCTCCGCTTCGTCTGCATCCCCGGCTTTCAAAGCATTCAGAAGCTGTCGCTCCCTTTTTATCGGTGAATGGTATTCCTCATCCTCAAACATCAGGTTACTGATGGATACAATATTGTGATTTTCTTCTAAGGTTGTAAAAACCAAAGCATTCTTTGCCTGATTTGCACAACCATATACGCTTTCGAGACCTTTTTGAATTTCACTGATACCGATGGTACAAGATAAATGAAATTCCTCCTCCATCCGGTCCGAAACCATCTTTGTTACCTTTTTCATATTTTCGTTCAATATAATATACAACAGATTATCTGCAAGGTAGCTGATCACCAGCATGATTTCACCCGGCAGATAATTCACCGTAGCTGCTTCGAAATGATATTTCCGAAAACACTCCTCAATCATACTTACGATGGAATCTGAAACAACTTCCTGATCCTCTGCCCGTATTAATATTACCTGGTATTTCGTTCGCTCTCCGTGCCCCGTTAGTCTGCGGTAATCCTGAATTACTTCATCCTGGACAGGGATCTGCATAATCAGCTGCTGGAAAAGTCTGATAATCAACATATCCTGATCCTGATGAGGCTCCTGGCGCATTTCCTTTACCCATTCTATACGCCGTTTACTCTCTTCAATACGGCAGGATACCCTTTTTACCGCTTCCAATATCTGCTCCTCTGTTACAGGCTTTGGCAGGTATTCCTTCACTCCATAACGTATTGCCTCCTGAGCATTTTCAAATTCATTATATCCGCTTAAAACAATAAACTTGGTGTCTATTCCCATACCAACCGCTTTTTCCATCATTTCCAGGCCGTCCATAATGGGCATGTCTATGCTGGTAATCACGATATCCGGTATTTCTTTTTGGATGATATCCAGGCCTTGTTTTCCATTTTCTGCTGTGCCTACAATATTGACGCCACACTGCTCCCAGGGAAATGACTTCTCAAGCCATTCAAGAACAGATTGTTCATCATCTATCAAAGCCATTTTAATCATTTTTTATACTCCTATCTCATAACAACTAACAATTTACCTCATCCATAATACCAAAGATGACATAAAAATGCAAAAACATTCTTTCAATCCACCCAAAAATTAAGCTTATCTTCACTAAATGAAATCTTGCATCCTCTTTGTTCAAAAAAAGCATCCAATACATGATACAAATCCTCGTACTTTATTTCACTACCATCATTTCCAACGGGTTCTATCCAGAACGACTGCTTGCCGCAGGCATCCCTTATATGTAGTTGAAATGCCAGTTCCTTTTCTCTCAGCATTTGGTTACAGTCAATGATGTCCTGAAAAGATATTATTTTCATGTTCGCACCTCTTATCTATTGTCTCTCATCTCTTGTCTCTTATCTATTGTCTCTTATCTTTTGTCTCTTATCTTTTGTATCTTATCTCTTGTCCTTATCTGTTATTTCCTATCTGTTAATTCCTATCTGTTATCCCTGATCTGTTATACTTCTTTTACCGCCGCCAGTTGGAATTCACACCAATTTGACAAAGCGCAATCCCCGCACATAGGTTTTCTGGCTTTACAAACCGCTCGCCCATGCCGGATGAGCTGAATGTTTATGCGTATCCAATGATCCTCAGGAAGCACCTCCTGTAATTCCAATTCCACTTTCAAAGGATCAGAATGGTGCGCCCATCCCAGTTTGTTAGATATCCGGTTAACATGGGTATCTACCGTAATCTCGGGAACTCCATATGCGTCTGACATAAAAAGATTGGCTGTCTTTCTTCCGACTCCCGCCAGTTTCATTAAATCCTCTCGGTTGTCCGGAACCTGGCCATTGTACTCAGCTACCAGCTGCTGACAGCATTTTTTCATATTTTTTGCCTTACTGTGGTAGAGTCCGATGGTTTTAATCATGCCTTCCAGTTCCTCAATGTCAGCTTCCGCCATCTCTTCTACCTTCTGATATTTGTCATAAAGTGCAGGAAGTACCAGATCTACCTGGGCATCCGTACTCTGAGCGCTCATCATAATCGCCAAAAGCAGCTGCCAGGGCTCCCTGTGGAGAAATCCATCTTTATCCACTCCATACAGCTCATCCAGTTTATCTAATATTTTCTTTACCTGTAATTTTTTCATCATAATCCCATCAACGCTTCTCTATATACATTTTCGACCTTTTCTTTGGTTGGTACACCTTCATGAACCTTTTTATCCCCCACATAAAAAGTGGGTACATACCAGTAATCAAGAGAATCTGCAAGCTCTGTTTCTACCGATTCATCTGCGATTCGTACCTCTGCCTTACCATACTCCGGATGTTCCATTTTCAGTTCCTCCATAAGTGCCAGTGCCTTATGGCAATGCGGGCAGTCTTTTAAAATCATCATCAATACTTTCTGCATGGCAGTCTCCTTTTCATCTGTTTTCTTTCACTATACCATAAAGCGACTTTTTTCGCCATCATCACTTGATGAAAAAGTCTTCAAAAGTTTCATTTCCCATTATTTCATTACTTTAAACTAATAACGCAAAAAAGTACTTGACTTTTACATGGTATGGCGCTATTCTTTTTTTAGATAAGAAAATGTTTAGATTCTATGAAAAGAAAAAGTAGATTGTTTTTCTGTTCCCAGAGAGTCAGCGTCCGGTGTGAGCTGATGTTCAGAATTCAAATGAAAATCATCTTGGAGAATTACAGCCCAAAGCCTGTGCAAGTAAGCTGTACCGGTTAGTCCCCGTTATCGGAGAACGTATAATATGTACGTTATGAGAGCTGTCTGTATCTTACAGATGGAATATGGGTGGTATCGCGGAATTGACTTCGTCCCTTTTTTATACGGGAGGAAGTTTTTTTATTGTCCTGAAACTCTTTCTTATCACATAACCAATAACAGGGAGGAAACATTTATGAACGTATTAAAAAAAACAAGCAAATTTCTATCAAAAAACACATCATTATTTATAATCGCAGTTGCAGTAGTCACATTTTTTGTACCGCAGCTCTTTACCTGGGTCCGGGGCACTAACCAGACGATTATTATCGGAATCATAATGTTTGGTATGGGGCTTACCCTGACTGCAAATGATTTTAAAATTCTGGCAAAACGCCCACAGGATATATTTATTGGCGCACTTGCCCAATACACTGTCATGCCCCTGTTGGCTTTTGGCGTTGGAAAACTGTTACGTCTTCCGGATGGAATTGCGATCGGCCTTATTCTGGTCGGATGCTGCCCCGGAGGTGTTTCTTCTAATATTATGTCATTTCTCTGCCACGGTGACGTTCCTTATTCCGTTGGCATGACCACCGCCTCCACCTTACTTTCACCTATTTTAACTCCAATCCTGGTTCTTCTGTTAGCCGGACAGGAAATTAATGTGGATGCTATTGGTATGTTTCAGTCCATCTGCCAGTCCGTATTAATACCGGTTGCACTGGGATTTGCCCTGAACTATTTCTTCGGGAAGAAAAAAGCATTTAAAGACGCTCAGGAGCTGATGCCCGGTGTATCCGTCACCGGACTTGCCTTTGTCGTAGGCGGTGTTGTATCTCTTCAGGGATCTAACTTCTTCCAGTCAGGAATTGTCATCTTTATAGCCGTATTGCTGCATAACAGTATTGGTTATCTTCTTGGATACAGCGTTGGACGCCTGTTCAAAATGCCGGTGGCTAAAAAGCGGACTATTTCCATAGAAGTAGGTATGCAAAATGCCGGTCTTGCCACGAACCTGGCAACCCTTCATTTCGCAGCACTTCCTCAGGCTGCTTTAATCAGCGCTGTATCCTGCGTATGGCACTCCATTTCCGGTACGATACTCGCAGGATTTTTCGCAAAACTGGATGAAAAAAAGGGAATTCCAAGTAACACAGTAGCAGAAGATGGCGAGGGAGAGCGTATTGCATAGAATAATAATTTTTTGGAGGTACTTATGAAACAGGTTGAAATCGTAACTGCAATTATAATGAAAGATCACAAAATCCTTACTACCCGCAGGGGGTACGGGCAGTTTATAAATCTTTGGGAATTTCCCGGCGGGAAAATTGAATCCGGAGAAACCAACGAGGAAGCTCTCTTCCGGGAACTTCAGGAAGAACTAGCCGTCGAAATAATCCCTGAAAAGCTGTTTATGTCAACGGAATACGACTATCCTGATTTCCACCTGACCATGCACTGCTACGTTTGCAGTATAAAAAAAGGCACCATTACGCTGCTGGAGCATAATGGTGCAAAATGGCTGGACAAAGATCATCTGGATACAGTGGAATGGCTGCCGGCTAATAAACCTGTTATTGATGGACTGAGGGAAATGCTTACTCTTTAATGGTTTTATACCTGTCGAATAAGGGTCTGTAAATGTAATAAGTTTCAAAATTACATTTACAGACCCTTATTTTAGAGTGAGCGCCTGCATCCGCATTTGCTCCGGCATACCTTTGCAACTTCTTATATAATGGGTGGTGGTAATTTGGAAATGCTGCGGTTGCTCCTTGGACATTACGACTATAATGTAACCAGGAATTATTTGCACCTTGCTAACCAGTATATGATGCTTAATGCAGATATCTATAAATTAGATTCCGTATTTTTCAAAACTACCTATTAAAACAAAATGTATCCCACTTTTTCCAGCCGGCTTCACCTGGCTGCGAAAAAAACGGGATACATTTTTTATATTTCTTAGAGTCCTAGATTCTACTATATTCGACATTAAACCAACAAAAAACACCAGCCCCAAGGCCCATACGTCCAAAAAGCTAGTGTTTCATGCGCCTTCAGGGGCTCGAACCCTGGACACCCTGATTAAGAGTCAGGTGCTCTACCAGCTGAGCTAAAAGCGCTTGTCTTTATTTTGTTTGTGTTAAGGTAATTCCTCAACGCAAGGGATATTATATTATATAATTTCGAGAATTGCAAGTATTTTTTTATAAAAATATAAGAAATATTTTTTTGTATTCCCTTGATTGATTTTCACAAACCATTTATAATGGATATAGACTAGGGAAAAATACGCGTAAAGCGACATTTTTTTATAGAAATTATTAAGGGAATTTGAGGTGCACAGGTATATATGGACAATGAAAAGTCAACAAAGCATGAAGCTTCACAAGAATACAACAAGCATACACTATTAAGAAGGAAGCACAGAAAGAAAACCGATGATATTGCTGCTTCATCCGATCAGGAAGATTCTGGTTTGGATAATTTTATAGCTGATGGATCACAGAAAAATGATAGTGATAATCAGGATGAATCAGAAATGAAAAATAGTACCTCAAGTAAAAATGAAAATAATTATAACTTTCCACATGAACCTTATGATCCGGAATATCCAAACAGAAAGTTTCATGCCAGCAACCGCTATTTTACCATATGTGTTTATGCTATAGCCGTTATTTTCTTTGGTGCCATTATCGTCAAGATTTTTGTTTCGCTGGATGGTACATTAAAATTTTTAAAGGATGTCACAAACATTCTGATGCCATTTTTCATTGGTGCATTAATCGCATTCATATTGAATCCGGCAGTGAAAAAGGTATATGAGTTTTATCACAGAATTTGCAGAATCAACAAAAAGTCCGTATGCCTGGGGTTATCCATTGCTACTACATACATTCTGCTTCTGGGACTGATTATTGTCACACTGCTTTTTGTAGTACCGCAGATCGTAGAAAGTATTACAGAATTGGTAAATTACGTTCCTACAACGGTGGATAACGTCTACCACTTCTTTGATAACCTGGAGGAACATTTCCCAAATCTGGACGTGGAAGTAATCCGAAAAGCAATTAATGATGCCATACCGAACTTTATAACCTATTTAAAAGATTTTGCCACAAACCTTGTTCCGGCACTATATACCGTATCCGTTTCAATTTTACAATGGATTTTAAATGTAGTAATTGCCATTATCGTATCGATTTATATGCTTTCTGACAAGAAACCGCTGCTGAACTCCATAAAAGGAATTATTTATGCATTTGTTCCGGTAAAGCATATCAGTTCAACTATTGATACGTTAAAAACCTGCAACCAGCTGTTCAGCAGTTTTATTATCGGAAAAGCGATTGACTCCCTGATTATCGGGCTGCTCTGCTTTGTAATCATGAGCCTTTGCCAACTTCCATATGCCGTTCTGATCAGTGCCATCGTAGGCGTAACAAACATGATCCCTTATTTCGGTCCATTTATCGGTGCGGTACCAGGAGTTTTAATCATGTTATTGGTCAGTCCGATTAAAGCCCTGATCTTTGCAATACTGATATTGGTACTGCAGCAGTTTGACGGTTTAATCCTGGGACCCAAGATTCTTGGAGATTCAACCGGTTTGAAGCCGCTGTGGATTATATTCGCCATTACCATAGGCGGAAGTATTGCCGGTGTTCTGGGTATGTTCCTGGGCGTTCCTGTCATAGCCGTTTTAAGATATCTTCTGAACCGTTTTCTACAGTACAGGCTTGAAAAAAGGAATTTTAAGGACAGTCATAATTTTAATATTGAATAGAAAAAGGGTAATCCGCCAAACGGCAGATTACCCTTTCTTCTTATCTTCACCTTTTAATTTTTTGTTCACTTCATCAACGGATTTCTTAAGTGCCAGAAGCTGGCGGTCCATTGTTGTTTTATCATTGAAGAACATTCCCACTTTTTGTTTCAGGCTTTTATTCTTTATCATGCTTTCACATCCATAACAAGCATTTACTATAGTATATTCTTACTCTTTAATCCTGTGCAGGATCATTTTTCTCTCTGCACACAATCATTTTATGAATTGGATTGCCAAGGGCCGAGAATTTTTCTTCATATTCTGTCATTACATTCCCCTCTGACAAAACCCCATCGTGATGAAGATCGAAAGTACATGCTTTGAGGATCCATCCCGCAGGTTCTACTTCTTCTAAGGCAAAATCAAAGAGTCCTCTGTTGTCCGTCTTAAATTCAACGGTCCCATCCGGCACCAGAATCTTGTCATAACGGCTCAAAAACTCTCTGGAGGGGAGTCTCCTTTTAGCATGCCGGTCCTTAGGCCACGGGTCAGAAAAATTCAAATAGATGCGTTCCACTTCATTTTCTGCAAAGATTTCAGGCAGTTCTCTGGCATCAATACACAGGAAAAATAAATTCTGAAGTTCAGTCATAGTTTCTCTTTTTTCCAACGCCCGGAGAAGAACACTGGAATACCTTTCGATTCCCACATAATTTATTTCAGGATGATCGAATGCCATCTGGGTTATAAATCTGCCTTTCCCCATTCCAACTTCTATATGAATCGGGTGATCGTTGCCAAATGCTTGTTTCCATGCGCCTCTCACCGTTTTAGCATCTTGGATTACATAACTGCTCTCTGCTATAATTTCATCTGCTCTTGGAATATTTCTCAATCTCATAATTTCTCTGCATGAAATTCATGCTTCTCCTTACTTTATTATTTTTTTCTGATGTTTTTAAAATTGTCTTTTGTAAACATTTCACAGTTGTCAAGCCTTCTAAGAAGCACTTTTACTGTATAGCCAAGAATGATTGTAACACAAAACTTAATAATATACAAAAAATAAATTATATTTTTTTTAATTTTGGTAAATTTATTATAGATTTTTTTTGAAAATGGTGTATGATTATATAATGAATATTGAATAGATAGGAGGGCATGAATTATGGATATGGTTGTGAACCGATTATCTGAAATCGAGGCAGCATCTGTCAGGATTATCGATGAAGCAAACGCTCAGAAAAAAGAACTGGACGATGAGCTACATGACGAATTACAAAAATATGATGCCGAAGTAGATGCAGATACCGAACAAAAGCTCAAGCAGCTGCAAGCAGATCTTCAAAAGGAAATGGAAAAAGACCTTGCCAAGCTAAAAACTGAGACTCAGCGTTTGGTAACGAATCTGGAAGCTGATTATAATGTAAACCACAAAAAATTAGCTGCCGGGGTATTAAAAAAACTAGTAGAGGGGTAATCATATGGGAAACCTGTTAGCTTACAGCGGGACCACCACCAAAATACGTGCAATCAGAAGTCGTCTGTTTACAGAGGAAAATTACCGTGAACTGGCTTCTATGGCAACTGTCACCGATGCCCTTAGCTTTATAAAGAAGCATCCCGGTTATCACGATTTGTTTGCGCACGCGGATGAAGCGTCTCTGCATCGTAACGACATTGAAAAAATACTGCAGAATGCCGTATATGTGGATTTCCAGAAAATCTACCGGTTTGCCACCGTGTATCAGCGTAAGTTCCTGGATATGTACTTCAAGCGATATGAAGTCGCTATATTGAAGAGTTGTCTGAGAATGGTATTTGACCGCCGTGACATGGAACTGGATTTAACGATTTTCAAAGATTTCTTCGAAAAGCACTCTGACATTGACATCACCAAATTATCAAATTGTACCACATTGGAAGAGCTGGTTTCAAATTTAAAAGGAAGCATGTTCTATGATTGTCTGAACAGGCTGTCCAATGTTTCAAATCCAACTCTTTGGGATTATGGCATGGCATTGGATTTGTTCTATTTTAAGAAGTTCTGGAAAGAAAAAGACAAACTTCTGAAAAAAGATGCATTGAAAAGTGTAACTGCCGCCTATGGCACCAAGATGGACTTACTTAATATAGAATGGATTTTCCGTTCTAAGAAATATTATAATATGTCAGGTCCTCAGATCTATGCATTACTGATCCCTGTTCAGTATAAACTGAAAAAGGCAGATATCCATGATCTTGTCGAAGCACCCACAATGGATGAATTCGATACAGCCCTTAAGAAGACTTATTATGGAAAGCATTATGAAGGCTATGGCGTAAGAACAATTGAACCGATGTACAACAAAATACGTATGAAAGTTCAGAGGGGAAACGCTGAAAAAGATCCATATTCAGTAGCAACCATCATCTCCTATCTCTATGAGAAAGAGCATGAAATTGACAAACTTACAACCGCTTTAGAGTGTGTCCGTTATGGTATTGATCCAAACGAGACACTAGACTATATTCTTTAAAAGCAGAGGAGGTGTAACTTGTGATTGTCAAAATGAAATTTTTGAGTATTACGGGACCCAAGGCTGATATCGACCGTGTGGTAAACGAATACTTGTCCAAATACGAAATTCATTTGGAGAACGCCTTATCTGATTTAAAAACGGTTGAACATTTAAGGCCATTTATGGAAATCAATCCATATCGTGAATGGCTCATAAAAGCAAATGAATATGCTGAGCTTGTGAAAGATCCGCATTTTACGACTACCAAACATATCACCCTTGAAAAAGCATTGGATGTTGTGAATGAACTGGATACCAAAATTGGCGATATCCGCACGAAACGAAATGAACTGGATGCCAAAAGGGAGTCCTTAAGAGCCTCCATTCAGAAAATCGAGCCATTCTTAGAATTTCAATATAACATACATGCCGTATTGGAATTCAAATTTATTAAGTACCGATTTGGTAAAATTGCCCATGACTACTATACGAAATTAGAAAGATATGTCTACGACGATTTTGATACGGTATTTTACAAATGCCATACGGATGAAGATTACGTATGGGGTGTCTACTTTGTACCTGCCGCCCAGGCATCCAAAATAGATGCGGTTTACTCTTCCATGCATTTCGAACGTATTTATCTTCCTGATGATTATGCCGGAACGCCAAAAGAGGCATATGATGACCTTAAGGCAGATATTGATAATTACAGTAAAGAAATTGCGAAATGCAATGAAGAAATTACCCGGGCCCTTACAGAGCACAAAGAACTGCTGCTTCTGGCTCAGGCTAAGTTACAGGCACTGTCCACAAACTTTGATGTCCGCAAGCTTGCAGCCTGCACCAAGGAATCAAAACAGATATTCTATATTTTATGCGGATGGATGTCGGAAGAAGATGCAAGATCCTTCCAGCAGGATATCTCAGAGGATGAAAATCTATACTGTATTGTAGAGGATGACAATAACAATATTGTTAATTCTCCTCCCACCAAATTAAAGAATCCTAAGTTGTTCCGGCCATTTGAAATGTTCGTCCGAATGTATGGGCTGCCGGCTTACAACGAAATTGACCCTACGATATTCGTAGGCCTTACCTATGCCTTTATCTTTGGCGCCATGTTCGGCGATGTAGGTCAGGGATTATTACTTTTGATCGGTGGATTTTTATTGTACCGATTTAAAAAACTGGATCTGGCAGCGATCATCAGCTGTGCCGGATTTTTTTCCACGGTATTCGGGTTCCTGTTTGGAAGTTTATTCGGATTTGAAGATGTTTTAGAGCCCATATGGCTCCGTCCGGTAAACCATATGTCAACGATACCATTTATCGGAAATTTAAATACCGTATTTATCGTAGCAATTGCATTTGGTATGTTCCTGATTATTGTAACAATGATCTTTCATATTATTAATGGTATTAAAGCAAAAGATGCTGAAAACACCTGGTTTGATACAAACGGTCTTGCAGGACTGGTATTCTACGGTGCAATCGTTGCAGTGATCGTGCTTTTCATGACAGGAAACACCTTACCGGCAGGTATCGTATTAGTCGTTATGTTTGTCATTCCGCTAATTCTGATTGCTTTAAAAGAGCCTCTCTCCAAACTGGTTGAGAAAAAGACTGACTTTTTGCCAAAAGAAAAAGGTATGTTTATTGTTCAGACCATATTTGAAATGTTTGAAGTGCTTTTAAGCTACTTCTCAAATACACTTTCCTTCGTCCGTATCGGCGCATTTGCAGTCAGCCACGGAGCTATGATGGAAGTTGTACTTATGCTTGCCGGTGCAGAAAACGGCGGATCGCCGAACTGGCTGGTTATCATACTCGGTAACCTGATCGTATGTGGTATGGAAGGTTTGATCGTAGGTATCCAGGTACTGCGTCTTGAATATTATGAAATGTTCAGCCGTTTCTACAAAGGTACCGGACGTGAATTCAAACCATTTTCAAAAAAAGATAAGGCCGCCTAAGATAAGACGCCAAACAAATCTAAATCAAAAATTGCCAAAGGCACTTTTTTGAATATAAAAACATTTTTTTATTTAGGAGGATAATATAATGACAACATTAACATCAATCGTATTAGTAATTGCATTGGTTCTTAGCATCATCGTACCTTTCGGAGCATTTTTAATCGGCGAGAGAAATAAAGGAAGATATAAAACTTCTTTAGGTATCAATTGCTTCTTCTTCTTTGGAACTATGGTTCTCGGTGCTATTATAGCATTTGGCGGCGACGGATCTACAGCAATGGCTGCAGAAGCTACCGGTGAAGCTATTCCCGGATTATCCGCAGGTCTTGGTTATCTTGCTGCTGCATTAGTTACCGGATTATCCTGTATCGGTGGTGGTATTGCCGTTGCTAGTGCTGCTAGTGCTGCCCTTGGTGCAATCAGTGAAGACCAGAGTATTCTTGGTAAATCACTTATCTTCGTAGGTCTTGCAGAAGGTGTCTGCCTCTATGGTCTGATCATCTCCTTCATGATCTTAGGTAAATTATAATTCTATGAAGATGTATTTAATCAGTGATAATGTAGATACTTATACCGGTATGAGACTAGCAGGAGTGGAAGGATGCGTTGTTCATGAGAAACCCGAAGTAAGGGAAGCCCTGGAACGCACGGTTGCCAATAAAGAAATTGGCATCATCCTGCTTACAGAGAAATTCGGCCGGGAATTCCCGGAAATTATTGACGATGTAAAGCTAAACCGAAGACTTCCACTTATCATTGAAATACCGGATAGGCATGGTACGGGACGTAAGCCGGACTTTATCACTTCTTACGTAAATGAAGCCATTGGAATAAAATTGTAAAGAGGGTGAAGATTTTGACAACCGAAGAAAAGTTAAAACATTTCGAAGAATCTTCCTTAGAAAATGCCAGAGAACAGGCAACTCAGATTATATCAGAACATAAAACTGCTCTTGAAAAAATCAAAACTGAGCATGTGACTGCTAAAAAACGGCAGGCTGCCCTTCAGATAAAAACTGAGACAGAAAGCTTAAAACGAGCAAACAATATGGCTCTTTCAAAGGAACAGCTTCAAATAAAACGAGAAATAACCAAAAAGCATAATGAATTAAAAGAAAAGCTTTTTGTAGAAGTCAAGGCAATGCTGGAGGATTATATGTCTTCTCCTGCCTATGATAAATTATTAGTCAATCAGATTCATGAAATAAAAGAACTCGCTGGAGACGGAAGCGTTATCATTTATATTGACCCTGCCGACTCTTCCAAGCAATTAAGTCTGGGCGCCTCAACGAATGAGCAGGTTTCCTTATCTGAATATTCGTTTATGGGCGGTACAAGGGCAGTTCTTGCCGACCGGCATATATTAATTGATAATTCCTTTGCAACAAAATTAGAAGAGGCAAAGGCAGAATTTACATTTGACGGAGGTATGACCCATGACTAGAACAGGCATTATATATGGTATCAACGGACCTGTTGTCTATTTAAAAGGCAACACCGGCTTCAAAATGGCTGAGATGGTTTATGTTGGTAAGGAAAAATTAGTTGGTGAGGTCATCAGCTTAACAACCGATACCACTACCGTGCAGGTTTACGAAGAAACAACCGGTATGAAACCGGGTGAAGAAGTAATCGCCACCGGCGATGCAATCTCCGTAACACTGGGACCTGGTATTCTGAATAATATTTTTGATGGTATTGAACGTCCTCTTAGTGAGATCGCTAAAAACTCGGGTAAATATATTAACCGTGGTGTAAGTGTTGATTCTCTGGATACTTCCAAACTGTGGGACGTACATATCACAGTAAAACCGGGCGACACCGTAAGCGGCGGTACCATTATCGCTGAAGTACCGGAAACTCCTGCTATCACACATAAATCAATGGTTCCTCCAAATATGAAGGGTACTATTTTAGATGTTGTGAAAGACGGACAATATACCATTACTGATCCAATCGTTACCATTCAGTTACCGGATGGTACGGAAAGAAAATTATCCTTAGCACAGAAATGGCCGATTCGTGTTCCAAGACCAACCGAAAAACGTTATGCTGCAAGCAAACCTTTAATTACCGGACAACGTATTATTGATTCTATGTTCCCGATTGCAAAAGGTGGTACGGCTGCTGTTCCCGGCGGATTCGGAACCGGTAAGACCATGACACAGCATCAGATCGCAAAATGGTCCAATGCCGACATTATCATCTATATCGGCTGCGGTGAACGTGGAAATGAGATGACACAGGTTCTGGAAGAATTCTCGGAACTGGTTGACCCCAGAAGCGGCAATCCTTTGATGGACAGAACGACTCTGATTGCAAATACATCCAACATGCCTGTTGCTGCCCGTGAAGCTTCTATCTACACCGGTATTACACTGGCTGAATATTATCGTGATATGGGTTATGACGTTGCAATCATGGCCGATTCAACTTCCCGTTGGGCAGAAGCTCTTCGTGAATTATCCGGACGTCTGGAAGAAATGCCTGCTGAGGAAGGTTTCCCAGCATATCTGGCATCCAGATTATCTGCTTTCTATGAAAGAGCCGGACTTATGCAGAATTTAAATGGAACAGAAGGAAGCGTATCTATCATCGGAGCTGTATCTCCTCAGGGTGGTGATTTCTCCGAACCAGTTACACAAAATACCAAACGTTTCGTAAGATGTTTCTGGGGACTTGATAAATCCCTTGCCTATGCAAGACATTTCCCCGCTATTCAATGGCTGACCAGCTACAGTGAATATCTGACAGACCTTGGTCCATGGTACAAAGACAACGTAGATCCAAACTTTGTAGATAACCGTAATCAGATTATGGCTATCTTAAACCAGGAAAGCAGTTTAATGGAAATCGTTAAACTGATTGGTGGTGACGTTCTCCCGGATGACCAGAAGCTTACCTTGGAAATCGCAAGGGTAATCCGTCTCGGTTTCTTACAGCAGAATGCTTTCCACAAAGATGATACCTGCGTTCCGATGACCAAACAGTTCAAAATGATGGAAATTATTCTTTACCTGAATAAAAAAGCAAAAGCCCTGGTTACTATGGGAATGCCAATGTCCATCTTAAAAGAAAGCAACATTTTTGACAAAATTGTTTCTATTAAATATGATGTTCCAAACGATCATCTGGAGAAATTCGACGACTACAAGAGAGAAATCGACGAATTCTATAATGAAGTTTTAGCTAAAAATGCATAGGAGGGTTAAATCATGTCAATTGAATATTTAGGACTTAGTCAGATCAACGGCCCCCTTATTGTATTAGAAGGAGTCCAGAATGCTTCTTTCGAAGAAATCGTTGAGATTACAGTAGAAGGAACCGAAAAGAAACTGGGCCGTATCGTAGAGCTGTATGAAGATAAAGCAATCATTCAGGTATTTGAGGGAAATGAGAATATGTCCCTGAAAAATACCCATACAAAATTAACCGGACATCCAATGGAGATCGCACTATCTCCAGATATCCTGGGACGTACTTTCAACGGTATCGGTCAGCCGATCGATGACCTCGGAGAAATTACACCCGAAGTTAAATTAAATGTTAACGGTCTTCCGTTAAACCCGGTAACCCGTGAATATCCGCGTAACTATATCCGTACCGGCGTTTCTGCAATTGACGGACTGACCACACTGATCCGTGGACAGAAGCTTCCTATTTTCTCAGGAAACGGACTTCCCCATGACAGACTGGCGGCACAGATCGTAAAACAGGCTTCTCTTGGTGATAACTCAGATGAAAAATTCGCTATCGTTTTTGCCGCTATGGGTGTTAAATATGACGTAGCAGAATTCTTCCGCAAAACCTTCGAGGAAAGCGGTGTTTCCGATCACGTTGTTATGTACTTAAACCTGGCTAACGACCCGGTCGTTGAACGTCTGATCACACCGAAGGTTGCTCTTACTGCAGCTGAATATCTGGCTTTTGAAAAAGGCATGCATATCCTGGTTATCTTAACGGATATGACCTCTTTTGCAGAAGCAATGCGTGAGGTTTCATCATCGAAAGGTGAAATCCCAAGCAGAAAAGGCTTCCCTGGCTACTTATACAGTGAGCTGGCAACGATTTATGAAAGAGCCGGAATTGTACAGGGCATCAGCGGTTCTGTAACCCAGATCCCGATTCTGACCATGCCAAATGATGATATTACTCATCCGATCCCTGACCTCACCGGTTACATTACCGAAGGACAGATCGTATTGGACCGTGAGTTACATGGCCAGGCAATTTATCCGCCTATCAACGTCCTTCCTTCTCTGTCCCGTCTGATGAAGGATGGTATCGGAGCCGGATATACAAGGGAGGATCATCAGGACGTAGCCAACCAGCTCTTCTCCTGCTATGCTAAGGTTGGAGATGCCAGAGCTCTGGCAAGCGTTATCGGTGAAGACGAACTGTCTCCTCTCGATAAAATTTATTTAAAGTTTGGTAAATCTTTTGAACAGGAATTCGTTGGACAGGGCGAAAACGAAAACCGTTCCATTATCGATACCCTGGAAAAAGGCTGGGAACTTCTTGGAATGCTTCCTAGAGAAGAACTTGACCGTATCGATACAAAGGTTCTTGATAAATACTACAAACCTGCCGAGTCAGAGGTGATTTAATGAATCCAAATACATTTCCTACGAAGGGTAACTTAATATTAGCTAAGAACTCTCTGGCTCTTGCAAAACAGGGCTTCGATCTGATGGATAAGAAGAGAAATATCCTGATCAAAGAGATTATGGGGCTGATTGACCAGGCGCAGGATATTCAATCACAGATTGATGAAACATTCCGTACCGCCTATGCTGCTCTCCAAAGAGCTAATATCGAGCACGGTATCAACTATGTACAGGAGATTTCTTTCTCCGTACCGGTTGAGAATTCCATTCGTATAAAAACGCGAAGCGTAATGGGAACTGAAATTCCTCTTGTGGAGGCAGATCCCATCGTAAATGAACCAACATACGCTTATTATACGACGAAACGGTCACTGGATGAAGCAAAGGTTTCCTTCGAGAAAGTAAAGGAACTGACGATCAGACTTTCCATGATCGAGAATTCTGCATACCGGCTTGCAACCAATATCAAGAAGACACAAAAACGTGCCAATGCTTTGAAAAACATTACAATCCCTACTTACACCGAACTCACAAAGAGTATTCAAAATGCATTGGAAGAAAAAGAACGTGAAGAATTCACAAGACTGAAAGTCATAAAACGTATGCATTCCAAATAATACTAAATATGACAAATATTACTTCGTCATAGCATACAAAATCAGGCGTCCATATCTGTGCAACATACATAGATATGGACTTTTCTTTTGCTTTTTCATGAATAAATGTTGACATTTCCTTCCAGATGGGCTACTATTTTAAATGAAGTGTAATATATTTGTAACGTATATACACACACTCGCAATATTTAAAAGAGAATGAAAATATCAAAGGAGTATAGGATGAAGAAAAAAATTCTTGTAGTGCTTTCCCTGGTAGGAATATTAGCTACGTCTATACCTGCCCCTGATGTTCAGGCGGCCTGGAAAGTGACGGATCAGGGACGACAGTACACAACGAATTCTACACTTGGCTATGCAACTGGCTTTAAGAAGATAAAAGGAAATTGGTACTATTTTGATAAACAGGGTATCATGAAAACCGGATGGGTTTACACAGACCGCCAATGGTACTATTTAAGAGCCAATGGTAAAATGGCCAAAAATACGTGGATTGGTAATTTTTATGTAACGGCTGACGGGTCTATGGCACGTAATACCAGAGTAAACGGCGTAGAATTTGACGCCTATGGAAATAAAGTACTATCCTCCAGCGGAGATTCCGGTACAAGTTCCTATTCAAAAAAGAAGAAAAATGGCTGGTATCAGTCCAAGAGCGAAAAGACCTGGTATTATTATAACGATCAGGGTGTGAAAGCCAAAGGCTGGCTCACTCTTCCAAACGGGAAATATTACCTGGATCCTGATACCGGAGCGATGGAAACCGGATTTACAAAGATCGGCCGGTCTTCATACTATTTCAATAAATCAACCGGTAAAATGCAAACGGGATGGTATAAAGTAGGTCGCAAGCGCTACTACTCCTCTAAATCCGGTATTGTAAAAAAGAATCGCTGGTTAAGTAAAAAAACAATGTACGCCGGTAAAAAGGGCGCTATGGTAACCGGATGGGCAACCATTAAAGGGGAACGGTATTATTTCAGCCCTTCAACTGCCAAGAAAGTGACAGGCTGGCAGAAATTAGACGACAAGTGGTATTGCTTTGATAAAAATGGCGTTATGGCCAAAAATAAATGGATGACATACGGACCAACCAGAAAGAAATGTTATCTTCAGAGTGATGGCAGCATGGCTTCCAGTCAATGGGTAGGTAAGTATCATGTGTCAGCAAGCGGATACCGTGATGGACAAACCCGCACCAAAGGTCTCTTTTATGAAAATGGAAAAACTTATTATAACGATAAAAAATATAATAAGGTGACAGGCTGGGTAACCGTCGATAGTAAACGCTATTACTTTGGCAGTGATTTTGCCGCAGTAAAAGGCTGGCAGACAATTGACAATAAGAGATTCTATTTTGACTTAAACGGAGTGATGCAAACCGGCTTATTGGATATCGGGACCCATACATATTATTTCAATACTGACGGTTCTATGGTTGCATCCGCTACAATTATGGTAAACGGTGTAGCTTATACATTCGATGCAGACGGCGCATATATTGATCCGGATATTCCTGCAGATGCTACAAAAGGCGAACAAATCGCAGCTTATGCCAAGAAATTCCGCGGCAACCCATATGTATGGGGCGGCACCAGTCTGACAAATGGGGCGGACTGTTCCGGATTCACCATGAGCGTAATGAAGCACTTCGGCATATCCATTCCAAGAGTTGCGGAAGACCAGGCAAATGGTTATTCACCCTGGGGTGGTATCTATAACAAAGGAAAATCTGTGATACCGGATAAGAGACATCTGCTTCCGGGAGATCTGGTATTCTATTACAGCCCGGTAGGGCATGTAGGAATCTACATTGGTAATGGGCAGATCATTCATGCCAGCAACGCAACAACCGGCATTATAATATCAGACTTTGACTATACAACACCGGTTTCGGCAATGCGCTACTGGGCATAGCCAACGACAGATCATTAAATACGAAATATTCCGGAACCAACTGTTAATAACAGTTGGTTCTTCTTTTATTTCATCCAAAGAAACGCTATTCCATTTCTCTACACTTTAATCGCCTCATATGCCCTCATTTTGAGTATTGGTGATGGCTTTTATGCCTTGCTCATAAATTGCCTTAGAACAGGCAATCAGAGCGTTATAAATCATAATATGCCAGCGGTATTTACCTGCATTCTGCATTTCATCCAGCTTAACTATTTTACTTCTTAAATCGTCTATTTCCTGAATCCCCCACTTTCTAAGCAACCTATTCTTATACATCTCAACACATCTTGTTTCCTCTCTTAAACTCCGTCCCATATACTCCTTTACCCAGATACCCGCCCTCCAAAATAATTAATACACAATTATCCATATTATCTGAAAATGGCAATCATCTTCATTTTTTCAAAACCATATTAAGACGATAAAAAAGTCAATACCCAATCAGCTCTTTTTCCACATAAAAATACGAATTATCACATTTTACAAAACGTTTGTTCCTAAAAAATACTATGTAAACCTGTGAAAATTCGATCTTTTATGTGGATAATGTGCATAACTTAGTGTATAACTCCATTTTGCCACTATTTCCGACATTTTCGATGTGGATAACTCGACACAGTTATACACACGGATTTTACACTTCTCTCCAAGTTTCGACAAAATTTGTGCATCTTGTATAACCTTTGAATTGTGAGGAATTTTTTGAATTGTATTAAATTTTTTCCCTTGCCATATTGTAGCAAATATTAAATCATTCCACTCTCCCCTCGTCTGCTCTCAGGAATATGCTCAAGGCAAACCGATCTTATAAAACAAATTCATGAATAAACAGCCGCATATCAAAAAAACCTCCACTCTTTCGAGTGAAGGTCCTAATTCAAATTAATCTAAGTAACTTCTTGCACTGCATGGCTGTCTGTAACCCATATCAGATACGATAATTCCTGTTGTAGAACTGCTGGCATGAACTACCTGATTGTTACCAATGTACATAGATACATGTCCAATTCCACCATCGCCATTGTAGAATAACAGGTCGCCTGGCTGAATACTTCCAAGATCTACTGCTCTGCCGCTGCCTGCCTGAGAAGCTGCAACTCGAGGAATACTAATACCGAAGTTCGCCAGAACAGACTGTGTAAATCCTGAACAGTCAGCTCCGTTTGTTAAGCTTGTACCGCCCCATACATATGGATTTCCAACGAACTGTAATGCGAAACTTACAACGCTTTGTCTAAGCCCAGATGCGTTTGAAGACTGTCCTGCATCCGGTGTCTCTGTAGATCCGCCTGTTGTATCACCAAACTGCTGTTCCTGATTATCTGCTGTATTTCCACCAGACTGACTTCCGTCTGTCTGAGGCTGCTGCTGTTGCTGCTGTGCTGCTGCATCCGCTGCTGCCTGTGCATCTGCTGCCGCTTTTGCCTGTGCATCCGCCTGTGCCTGTGCATCTGCTGCTGCCTGTGCTGCCGCCTCTGCCTGTGCCTGTGCGTTTGCTGCTGCCTGCTCTGCTGCCGCCTGATCAGCTGCTTCCTGAGCTTTCGCTGCTGCATCCGCTGCTTCCTGCTCTGCTGCTGCCTGCTGTGCTGCTAATGCATCTGCTGCGGACTGTGCGTCTGCTGCTTCCTGCGCTGCCTGATTTGCTGCTGCCTGTTCCTGAGAATCTAAGTACTCTAACCAGGCTTTATCTTTTTCTGCCTGTTCAGCTGCTGCCTGTGCTGCTGCTGCTTCATCAGCTTTTCTTGCTTCTTCTACTGCCGCCAGATAAGCCGCTTCTTCTGCTGCTATTCTCGCTTCTTCTTCTTCCTTTGATTCTGCTTCCACAAATTTTGTATCGCACTCTACATAGTCTTTTGCTACATATCCTACAACATCAGAATCTACCGAAACTTTTACCCAGTCACCCAGATCTTCTTCTACCTGAAGTTTTTCTGCATCACCAACAAGTGTAACAACATCAGAATCTGTATTTGGATCCTGGCGTACCATTAATGTTGTTGTGTTAACAGTAGCAACTTCTTCCCCTACCTCTTTGGCAAGTTCTTCTGCTTTTGCTCCTGTTGCAAAAAAATCTTTGCTTACATATCCTGTTACAGAGCCTGATTTAATTAAATACCAGTCACCTTCCTGACCGAGAATTTCAGCTGCTGAATTATTATAAAGTTTACCAAGTACTTTTCCATCTTCCGTACTCGCTGCATCTCTGATGTTAACATATGCATCATCATTTACCTGCGCAATAGCAAGTCCATCATATTTACTTGGCTCGGCTGGGGTAGTATTCTCAGTTGACTGGCCTGCATCTTTATTTTCTTCAACTTTAGCCTGTAATCCTGCTAAAGGTACATCTGCACCAGCAGCCATTGTTAATATCCCAGTACTTCCAAAAGTTATAGATGCTGCCATTAGACAGGCTGCAATCTTCATCATCCTTTTCTTCATTACTTATCCTCGACCTCCAATATATCTTATCTTTCAATTATTATTTATTACGAAATTATTAAAATTATTACATTGCTATCATAACAAATATTACATGATTTGTCAATGCCGATAATATATTTTTTAAATCTGTAATAATATAATGGAAGGCCAGATGCTCTGTTTATGCGTATATAAGGTAGTTTTGTACGGAAGTTACGGCATTTGCACCATCCGCTGCTGCTGTAATAATTTGACGTAACATTTTTGTACGAATATCTCCTGCTGCAAAAATTCCTTTCTTATTTGTAACACAATCTTCATTAGCTACAATATATCCATGCTCATCTGTTTCCACGATATTCTGAAACACCTCAGAATTAGGCAGAATTCCTACTGCTATAAACACACCATCCACAGCAACTCTCTCTTCTTTTTCATTTTTAATATTAGTTACTGTTACAGACTCTACATTTTCTTCTCCGTTAATGCTGTTAACAACAGAGTCCCAAATGACTTCTACATTACCACATGCAAACAACTTCTCCTGCAAAATCTTTGCTGCACGCAGCTCATCCCTTCTATGAATAAGGAATACTTTCTCACATACTCTTGCCAGAAAAATTGCATCCTCTACGGCAACATCACCGCCGCCTACAACGGCAACTGTTTTGTTTTTAAAAAAAGCACCATCACAGGTAGCACAATAGGATACCCCCATGCCAGCCAGTTCTTCTTCTCCCGGAACTCCTAATTTACGGTGTCTTGCCCCAGCAGCTAAAATAACCGTTTTTCCAATGAATTCACCCTGATCTGTAACAACTTTCCGATCCGTTTCTTCTATTATAATGTCACTTACTTCTGCAGTAACAAATTCTGCTCCCAAAGCGTCTGCGTGCTCTCTGAACTTCGTGGCCATATCAAAGCCATTGATCCCTGGCAGGCCCGGATAATTATCAACTTCATAAGTATTGATTACCTGACCACCGCTTACATAATTTTTTTCAATAATAAGACATTCTAATTTTGCTCTTTCTGCATAAATTGCCGCAGCCAGCCCTGCCGGTCCGGAGCCGATTATAATTGTATCAAATTTTTTTTCCATTGTTTGCTACTCCTTATTTTGTATTTACAGTATTTACCTTAATATTAGTATTATACCGCAGTTCTATAAAATATGTCACCCTTTACTTATTTTCACTTAAACGGTCTCTTTTATCCCATACAAAAATCAAATAATACCGGTTCACTCTCCTTCTGATTCATTTATACTCAAATCAGTAAAAAACAAGGCAAATCAGGCATAATTTGATATAAACTGATCAATAAAACATTTGACAAATGTTAAATAATCATATACAATAAAATCAGTAACCGTTATCATTATTATAAGGAGGTGAATCATGGCTACTCTAAAATACAGTAAACAACGGGAATCTATTATAGAGTTCTTAGCAACCAGAAAAGACCACCCCACTGCCGACACTGTATATATGAACATCAGGGAGCAATTTCCAAAGATCAGTCTGGGAACAGTTTATCGTAACCTTGCCCTGTTATCCGATTTGGGAGAAATCACAAAAATTGTAACAGGAGACGGCGCAGACCGCTTTGACTATAATACAAACCCACACAATCATTTTGTCTGCACGAAATGCCACAGTGTGCTCGATTTAGAAATGGATAATATTGATGAAATCGTCAATGTCGCACAAAAGGATTTTTCAGGTAAAATAGACGGCTATATTACACATTTTATGGGAGTTTGTCCGGATTGCATCAAAAAATCATAATTTCACAAAAAAAGCTTGACTTCATGTAAGAGTTATGATAAATTAATATCAGTAATCGTTACTGATTTCTAAAATTCAAAATACAAACTAATTATTCATCGATCCGGTATTCTACTGCCGGGTCGGTACAAAAAAAATTTATATAAGATAAGGAGATTGAAAAATGGCTAAATTTGTATGTAATGTATGTGGTTATGTTCATGAAGGAGATTCTGCACCGGAAGTCTGTCCAATCTGTAAAGCACCTGCTAGTAAGTTTACAAAACAGGAAGAAGGCATGAGCTGGGCTGCTGAACATGTTGTTGGTATCGCACAGGGCGTTTCTGAAGACATCTTAGCAGACTTAAGAGCAAACTTTGAAGGAGAATGTTCAGAAGTTGGTATGTACCTGGCTATGTCCAGAGTTGCTCACAGAGAAGGCTATCCTGAAATCGGTTTATACTGGGAAAAAGCTGCTCATGAAGAAGCAGAGCACGCTGCAAAATTTGCAGAATTACTTGGTGAAGTCTTAACAGACAGTACAAAGAAAAACCTGGAAATGAGAGTTGCTGCTGAAAACGGCGCTACAGCAGGTAAATTTGATCTTGCAAAACGTGCAAAAGCTGCTGATCTGGATGCAATTCATGACACTGTTCATGAAATGGCAAAAGACGAAGCTCGTCACGGTAAAGCTTTCAAAGGTTTATTAGAAAGATATTTCGGTTAATCACGATAACATTTCACTATACTCTAAATATAAAAGTATGTATTCTTGTTACTAAGGATACATACTTTTTTTATTTTTCGAGCTTTTTTGACACACAATATTTGAAGTCAGCTCATGTTTCATAAAATTTACATTATTATCATTAATTTTTTATAATAACAGATGACAATTCCCGCAAAATAATGCATAATATTGGTAAGCGCTAAAACATATCTATTTTAAAAGGAGAAAACAACCTATGAAAGTACTGTACAAAAATATGGATCAATTATTAAGTGTCATGGATGTTAACAAAGCAGAATATCTTATGGATGAAGAAATTTTAGAGTTTTGTGGACCGGAAGAAGATTTTGGAATAAAAATATCCCTTCCATTGGCTGAAAAAATCATTTCTGCCCTTTATCAGGACGATAAAGCAGATGTGACTCAATTTACATATTGCGAAATTGATTCATTTTACGAGGATGATGACGAGGACGAAGAGGATGATGATTTTGATGAGGACGACGAAGAAGATTTTATAGATGAAATTCTGGATTCTATGGAGCAGAATAAAATTCCGGGGTCCCGCAGAATTACTTTTCCAAGAAAATAATTCTATCGAAATACCATAACCACTATTAAGATAATCACAGTCACAATAATTTGAAATTTTTTCCAAATACCTATTGACAAATGACCTGTTAAGGAGTATATTAATATCAGTAACAATTACTAATATTAAATAAGGGTTATAAGAAAACCCCATAAAATAAAAAGGAGATTGATAAAATGGCTAAATTTGTATGTAATGTATGTGGTTATGTTCATGAAGGAGATTCTGCACCGGAGGTATGTCCAATCTGTAAAGCACCTGCAAGCAAGTTCACAAAACAGGAAGAAGGCATGAGCTGGGCTGCTGAACATGTTGTTGGTATTGCAAAAGGTGTTTCTGAAGACATCTTGGCAGACTTAAGAGCAAACTTTGAAGGAGAATGTTCAGAAGTTGGTATGTACCTGGCTATGTCCAGAGTTGCTCACAGAGAAGGCTATCCTGAAATCGGTTTATACTGGGAAAAAGCTGCTCATGAAGAAGCAGAGCACGCTGCAAAATTTGCAGAATTACTTGGTGAAGTCTTAACAGACAGTACAAAGAAAAACCTGGAAATGAGAGTTGCTGCTGAAAACGGCGCTACAGCAGGTAAATTTGATCTTGCAAAACGTGCAAAAGCAGCTGATCTGGATGCTATCCATGACACTGTACATGAAATGGCCAGAGATGAAGCTCGCCACGGTAAAGCATTTAAAGGTTTATTAGAGAGATACTTCGGCTAATATTCCCTTGTGTTAAGATTAATAGCATCAACTGGCAGGCATGCCCTATTGGTGAAGTAATAAAAGCCATTGAAACTTTCTTTGAAGGAGGTTTCAATGGCTTTTTGCTGCTCTTCCAAGTGTTAGGTAGTACTGCCTGTATAACTAGTACTATTGATATCCTCTACACAAAAATTTCCGTCTTGATATATTATTTTTGTTATACTAGCGTTTTCTACTTTGGCTACTTCAGAAATACGATGTCTTGCGTAAAGATATACTATCGTTTTTATTATAAACGCATGTGTAACAATTAACACTTGCCCACCACCAGTAGCAGATACTTTTTCTGCTATATCTTTAAAAATAGAACTAATTCTGTTTTCAATTGTTCCAAATGGTTCTGCAAAACCTATAGTGTCAGTTTTTACGATAATTTCAGAAATCTGCGGTAAGTAGTCAGTAAGGTGCTCAAACCCAATATCAGGCGGCAGCCCATTCAGAATCGTATCCATAAACCAGTTATTAGATTCTCCCTCCAAACTTCCAAATCCCCACTCCCTTAGACGTTTGTCATGATTAACCTGTGGCTGAATATGTTCATTCTGGTTAAGGATTAGCGTGGCTGTTTCACATGCACGTCCGCTATCGCTCGTATAGACAGACTCAAATTTAATTTTTTTCATAGCATTCCCAAGAAGGTTTGCGGTTTGAATGCCTTGCTGGGTTAGTGGAGTATCTGACCAGCCCTGCACTTTATCAAGAAGGTTAAACAAAGTTTGCCCATGTCTGGTCACATAAAATATTACTTTTCCGTTCAATATATTACCAGCCTTTCATCTTTCATATTTTATGACGCTATTAGCATTAAGCAGCTTGATCTTATCATGCAGCCGGTTTCTTCATTCTACTACAGTATATTTATGGTTATAGTGCCTACATCCAGTTAAGTCTGTGATCTGGTAAGTCCACCATGCTGAGATGAGAAAACCAACCAGCTTTGTAGCAGTAAACGGAATCTCGGAAAGAAGAGAGTGGGAAACTTGCAGGGCGTCTCTATTTTAAGTAATGACTCATAAGATTGTTTGGAATATTAATCCGTTTATAAACAGTTCGCTGTAGTTCTAGTATACCAAAAATATTGACCAAAATACACTCTAAACTTATTGATTCCTATTTCACTAGTAAATACCGTTACACTGTTACATATTCCCGTTTGTTGGATGGCGCATTTAATGTGAATTCAAACCTCTTGTATCACGAATAAGATTTATCGGATGAAAAATAATTTTAAAAATATAGAATAACCTGTTGACAAATTCTATCATTTGTAGTATATTAATATCAGTAACAATTACTATTATTAATAATAAAAGGAATTTTATTTCCTAAACTAAATATAAAGATGAAAAGGAGATTTTAAAAATGGCTAAATTTGTATGTAATGTTTGTGGTTATGTTCATGAAGGAGATTCTGCACCGGAGATGTGTCCTATCTGTAAAGCGCCGGCAAGTAAATTCACAAAACAGGAAGGCGATATGAGCTGGGCTGCAGAACACGTTGTTGGAATTGCAAAAGGTGTTTCTGAAGATATTTTAGCAGATTTAAGAGCAAACTTTGAAGGAGAATGTTCTGAAGTTGGTATGTATCTGGCAATGTCCAGGGTTGCTCACAGAGAAGGCTATCCTGAAATTGGATTATACTGGGAAAAGGCTGCTTATGAAGAAGCTGAACATGCTTCCAAGTTCGCAGAACTTCTTGGAGAAGTTGTAACTGACAGCACAAAGAAAAATCTGGAAATGAGAGTAGCGGCAGAAAATGGAGCTACTGCAGGTAAGTTTGATCTTGCAAAACGTGCAAAAGCTGCGGATTTGGATGCTATTCATGATACTGTACATGAAATGGCAAAAGACGAAGCCCGCCACGGTAAAGCTTTCAAAGGTTTATTAGAAAGATATTTTGGTTAATTAATCCTTCTCCTAAAGAAGCAGGCATCCCGATGTGGATACCTGCTTCTTTTCTATTCTTTAAAATAATACTTTTAAACATTATACCCTTAAGCATTATACCCTTAAGTATTATACCCTTAAGCATTATTCCTTTAAGCATTAAACCTTTGCTGGTTGAACTAGCAATCCCGCTTTACCCAGTGCCGGACGTAAAGCGCTATATAACACTGCTACCAATATAGTGGATACAACTGCATTTACAAATGTAGTCGCCGTACTCCATTTTGCCAAAACGGATGCCATTTCCTGAGGCTGTCCCAGTATGATCTGTTTGTAGAAGTATCCGGCCAGCGGGTCAAAGATTACATTAAATCCTAATCCGCATACGGAAGCGATAGTGCTCCACTTTAAAATATATTTTTTATTACTGGTTTCTCCAATTTTTGCTATACGGTGTGCCACAAGGCCGACAATCAGCCCAATACAAAGTTTTAAAACAAATGTCTTGGGAGCTCCTACAATATATATAGGATCCATCAGATCCGCAATCGTCATGCCTACAGCTCCTGCAAGGCCACCGTATCCTCCGCCTAACAGCAATGCCGCCAGTACACAGAAAGCATTTCCAATATGAATGGACGTTGCATCGCCTCCCGGCATCGGTATTTTAATTTGGAAAAAAGTAAATGATACGAAGCACAGTGCCGCTAACAGCGCTGTCTGTGCCAGCTTCATAATAGTTTGATTTTTATGCTGCATGATATTCCCTCTCCTCATTTTGAATTTGGAAATATCATAGCACTATACTGGTTATGTTAAAACAGCCAGTTTCATATTTTTTATCCATGCCAGTTTACATATCAGTTTATTTTTGATTTGCCGGCTCCACATTTACCATTTTGCCTTTAATCTTTGCATGATCCATTGCACTCAATACCTCTTTTGCACGGTCTGTAGGTACTTCTACAAAAGTATACTTATCGTACATGTCGATACTGCCAACTAATTTACCCGGCATACCTGATTCCCCGGCAATCGCACCAAGAATATCCCCAGGGCGTACACCCTGTTTTTTACCGATATTAATGAAAAGACGTACCATGCCTTCTTCTGCACCAGTATTGCCAAAGTCCATACCCATACTTTTTTCTTCTTCCATGGCTTCTTCATTTCCCATGGAAATCTTCAGGAATGCAGCTGCAATATCCATTGCTGTATAATCTTCTTCATTCAGATGGTTTTCCAGCATATCGATCATATCTCTTAAATCTTCATTAGCAATAATCTGATTTACATTTTCCAGTATTTTTTCTACTTTTATAGCTGTTACGTCATCCAGTGACGGAATCGGCTGTGCATAGATCTTTGTTTTACAATATCTCTGAATGTCTTTCAGCTTATATACTTCTTTACCTACAACAAATGAGAAAGCTTTTCCGACTCTTCCTGCACGGCCTGTTCTGCCAATACGGTGTACATAGAATTCATCATCCTGAGGGATATCATAATTAAATACCGCCTCTACGTCATCTACATCGATTCCTCTGGCTGCAACATCTGTTGCGATCAGAATCTCTGTTTTTCCGTTACGGAAGCCGTTCATGACACGATCACGCTGAGACTGTTTCAGATCTCCGTGAAGACCCTCTGCAAAATATCCTCTTCCCTGCAGTGCCGTTGTAAGCTCATCTACTTTTCTTTTTGTATTACAGAATACAAGGGAACGCTTTGGATTATACATATCCAGAAGTCTGGACAATACTTCTTCCTTGCTTTTCTGTTTTACTTCATAATAATATTGATCTATATTTTTAACGGTAAGTTCTTTTTTTACTACCTTAACCAGTTCCGCATCTTTTTTCTGGTATTGGTTGGTGATATCCATAATCGGTTTTGGCATTGTTGCAGAGAAAAGAACGGTCTGTCTTTCATCCGGTATTTCTTTTAATACGGTCTCGATATCTTCTCTGAATCCCATATTTAACATTTCATCTGCTTCATCCAGGACAATGGTATGCACCTGATCAAATTTAATCGTTTTCCTTCTCATATGGTCCATTACTCGCCCAGGAGTACCTATGATCAGTTGTACGCCGCTTTTCAGGGAACGTATCTGTTTCACAATATCCTGTCCGCCATAAACCGGAAGTACTTTAATCCCATGCATGAATTTTGACAATTTACGTATTTCTTCCGCCACCTGAATTGCCAATTCTCTTGTAGGGCATAAGATAATTCCCTGAAGTTTCTTGCTCTTCGGGTCAATCTTTTCCAGAAGTGGTATTCCAAATGCTGCTGTCTTTCCAGTTCCTGTCTGTGCCTGGCCTATCGCATCTTTTCCTGCCATAAGTACCGGAATTGCTTTTGCCTGGATCGGACTCGCTGCTTCGAACCCCATTTCTGTTACTGCCTTTAGTATCTGGTCACTAAGACCAAGTTCATCAAATCTAACTGTTTCCATGTATTAATGTTTCCTTTCTATTTGCCTGTTCCTCAGGCTGCCTTTATATCTGCACTTCCCACACGTCGCTTCGTGCCATGAAATCGCATAAAAAAGCCCTGTAACATGACTCTTATGTACAGGGCTTTAACCTCAATATTTTACATTGTTGCTATACTGACACGATATTACGAACCTTATCGTACCATAGTTTCGGTTCCCTTGTCAAGGGTGGAACCATATTTATCCCATTGTATATCACAAGATTTGTTGAGATACTGCCCAAATAAGGAGTGTAAAAGCGGTTTTCTTCTACGATTTAACCCTGAAGCTGCAAGAGCTTGCCCTTGAGTTCCCCTTCTAATCTCTGCATTTCGGCTTCTGCTTCCATACGTTTCTGGTGTCCTTCTGACTGGATACGCATTACTTCGTCCAAAGTAGATATCAGAGACTCATTGGTGGTCTTCAATGTCTCAATATCTACAATGCCGCGTTCTGACTCTTTCGCCGTTTCCACAGTAGCCATCTTGAGTGTCTGTGCATTTTTCTTCAGCAGTTCATTGGTCATGTCTGTGACTTCTCTCTGTGCCTTTGCCGCATCTGCTGAATGTGCAACGCCTAAAGCCAGTACCATCTGGCTCTTCCACAGTGGTATTGTATTTACGATCGTTGACTGTATTTTCTCTACCATCAGAGTATCATTGCCCTGTACAAGACGGATCTGGGGAGCTGTCTGGAGAGAAATCATCCTGGTTAATTCCAGATCATGAAGTTTCTTCTCAAAACGGTTACACAGTGAATCCAGATCTTTGGCTGCCTGAGCATCTTCCGGAAGTCCGGAATTATTTGCTTTTTGTACCAATGCGGGAAGGTCCTCTGCACGGATCTTGGCCAGTTTCTTCTTGCCTGCCAGAATATACATGGATAATTCTTTAAAATAAGACTGATTAAGTCCATACATCTTGTCCAGTACTGCAATATCTTTTAACAGCTGTACCTGATGACTTTCCAGTGCCTCACAGATACGATTGATATTCACTTCTGCTTTATCATATTTTGCTTTCATAGCCGTAATCTTATTGCTGCTCTTCTTGAAAAATCCAAGAAATCCCTTTTCCTGTTCTTCCACTTCAAAGCTTTTTAACTCGGTTACAACTCCGGAAAGCATCTCACCTACTTCACCAAGATCTTTTGTCTTAACATTGTCAAGCGCTGCTTCAGAGAAATCAGCCATTTTCTTCTGTGCTCCCGCACCGTACTGCAAAATAGCATTAGAATCTGTCAGATTGATCTGTTCCGCAAAGCTGTTAACCATCTTTCTCTCATCTGCTGAAAGCATGCTCTCGTCAAATTCCGGTTTTTTCGGCTCTTCAACCACTGTTCCTACTGTCTGTGCCGCCTGAAGCTGAGTATCATTTTTTTCTGATTGAAATGGATCCAGCGTTAAAGTAGGTGCCGGTGCCGATGCAAAGTCTTTGAATTCATCACTCATATCTTAATCCTCTTTTCATGTAAAATTTAGCATTTGATTTCGTATCCGCGTAAGCTTCAAACACTCCCTGGAGAATTGCCGGGTTCTTGTGCATGGCAGCTCACTTGTATTAAAATTTTAATTTGATTTCATCATTTTTTTCCGGATCCAGTTCTTTCTTTGCGGTACTCTCCATGGCTTTCTTAAAATCCTGTCCTGTCAGACCTTCCTGTGCAAACATTGTCTGGAGCACGGATATATCGGAAGAGATGTCCCAGGAAGTATCCTGGAAGAATCCATCTAAAAGCTTTTCAAATGCCATATTAATTGTATCCAGCGTATCTTCTATTTCCCGCTTGGAAGTCATAATATTTTCGCCCTGTACCGGCTGTCTCTCTAACTCTTCATACGCATCTAACAGCTTAACGGTAGTCGGCAGATAATACTCCATGAATTTACGCAGATCCGGGATATGCTCCGGATGCTGCTCCACACGCTCGAATATTTTACTTGTAATTACTTCCAGTCTGGAAATCTTTTCAGATACCTCTATACCCGGAATTGCATCATTGCTCTTTTTTATTTTATCCAGATAACTCTGACCCTCTTCTACTACTTTTTTCACATCTTCCGGTACAGAACCATCTTCCATTTTTGCTTTCTGTTCTTTTTTGATTGTCTCAGCATTCTGAATTCTGCTCCGCTCTTCCCGCTGGCGGATTTCCATCTGATGCTGTGCCTCTAAATATTGGTTATAGATCTGATCTGTAATCATGAGGCAGCTCTCCTGGGCATCAATATGTCCCTGGCAGAACATGTTTTTACGGATCATTTCCCTCAGATCCTTTACTGTATAATTCAATGGTTTTCCAACAGCGTCTGCAAGTTCTTTAATGGAACAGTATTCTCTGCCCCGCAGCTGGCGCACATAGAGCTTAAACCGCTTTAATCTGCCGAGAATCTTACTCCCCCGCCATGCCATAATAATGCTGGCAATCAGGAATGGAAAAATTACGCCGATTGCAATTGCCGCCCCGCCTTCTATACCTCCGGTAAGCATACTTACCAAAGCCACAATAAAGGTCGCAAGTCCAAGGCTTCCGGCAAAAATATACCCTACAATAGTCAGGGAATAGCCCGCCCCTTTCATCCCGCTGTTTCGGGAAATCAACTCATTTTTAACTCCTTTTTGCGGTACATCCCGAAATGAATTCTTATTTCTTTCCCGGTTCCTGTTCTTCCTGGAATCCCAGGGATTTTGCGGCTCTGAATAAGGATGTCCAAAATTTCCGATGTTTCCCATATTGCCGCGGTTGAACCTCTGATTTGCCTGATTCAGACTTTGATTCACATTATCTATCGCACTGTTTACTGAATTTCTAATTGAATCGTTCAATTGCCTAAAATTCTGCGAATCAATCGCAGACTGCACTGTATTCTTTATTTGGTCGCCCAGATTCGACCAGTCCTGGTTACCCATGATATCCTCCTGCCTTATCAATAAAAACAATATTTTTCCTGATTTGCTTAAGATAAATTATAAATGATAATCCATAAAAAAACAATCTATTTCCTCTATAAGTACTTGATTTTAGAAGCATAGCAGATATTTTTGACATATATATTAGAAAATCCTTAATTTTTTAAGAATTTTACCAAAACAGGGTTGCTTTTTTCTTTTTATGGGTATAATATAGTGATAACACAACATAGTTTTCATTACTACATGTCGTAATATCATTTCCAAAAAATAGTATATTGATGGCATATAATCTTGAGGAGGTATTATTATGAATCAAACAGCAACCATAACCCAGAGAAAATTCCGGTTAAAAGATCCCGGAAGTGCTATCACCCATTTTATTGGTATGGTAATGGCAATATTTGCTGCTATGCCACTGTTAATTAAGACTGCGGTCATGCAGCCGGACCGGACACATATCGTATCATTATCTATATTTATTATCAGTATGATTATGCTGTATGCAGCCAGTGCCACATATCATTCCCTGGATCTGACTACCCGTACTAACCGCATACTGCGAAAACTGGATCACTGTATGATTTTTGTACTAATCGCAGGTACTTATACACCAATTTGCATGATAGTTTTAAACGGTCCCACAGGCAACCTTTTATGTACCATCGTATGGGGAATTGCGATTGTGGGGATTATCATTAAAATGTGCTGGATTACCTGTCCGAAATGGTTTTCATCTATACTCTATATCGGTATGGGATGGGTATGTGTTCTGGCATTTACCCAGATTGTTAAAGCGCTTCCGGCGGCAGGCTTTGGATGGCTGCTGGCTGGCGGGATTATCTATACGGCAGGCGGAATCATATACGCTCTTAAACTCCCGATTTTTGATTCGAAACACAAAAACTTCGGATCACATGAAATCTTCCACCTCTTTGTTATGGGCGGAAGCATCTGTCATTTTATTCTCATGTACGTTTACGTTGCAGGAATGGCAATTTAACTGACTATACAGCCGGCTGCTCTAGAGCGTGTTTTAAAATTGCTTTCTGGCAGCTGTGCGTCACAGTTTGTGGGAGATTTGTCCCGGATGAAGGG
>OKWQ01000097.1_pt1 | contig 92391 bp, 100 predicted proteins | sample 1607071 | NCBI WGS metagenome assembly OKWQ01 (sample SAMN07501039, study PRJEB24779) | human gut metagenome
AGTTTCATTGCAAAAATTAAAGCACACCTATCGTCCATTTATATATCCAATTCTATCCAAAACCTCATTTATTTATGATACGGTTCATCATTAATTATTCTAAACCACTACCTAAAATATTCTGCTCACATTAATTAAATATTTAAAACAATACTTAAATATATATTTATACAGATAAAATCTCTAGAAAAACAATTTGGAAATATGAGATTTTTAGAATAAAAAAGATTTTATGATATCTAAATATGCTGTTGATAGTTTTTGTTTTACTGATGAAATTAATAAAGAGGCTTGTTAATTCAAGCCTCCTATTCTATCTTCTCTACTTTATCAAAATAAAGAGATATTTCTCCACAATTACTACATACAGCAGCCTTCACTTTTCCCTTTGTATCAGAAAAAATTCCAGTTCCTTTACCTAACATAACTGATGCTTGTGCAGTAATATTCTCTGTCTTTAACATATAACCTTCACTCATTGTTTCGCCACATCTTAAACATTTCCTCATAGCTACCCCTCCAAATTTGAATTAATTGCTTTAATAATTTTTCTTACTCATCTATCTAGGAATATAATAATTAACATAAATGCAGATGCTAATGCAGCTATGAATGCAATAAATATAGTTATTGTTTCATATTCACCACTATTTTGTAAATCATCTCTAAAAAATCTTGGAATCTTTGCATCTGTATATTTAACATCAATTATCGTACTTTTCTCTTCTCCACCATCTGGCGAAATAATCTTTCCATGAACTACAAAATCCCCCAATAATGTTGGGTCATTTACTACTCCGTATGGAAGGTTTCCTACTAATTCAATATAATATGGTTCTATATCTTTATCAGGATACTTTTCTTTTAATATATTCTTAAGCTTATGTTTATCTTTACCAACTTTAAAAACTGGTCCTGTATTTCCACTGGTCCTTTCAACTTTTATACTAATATCTTCACTTGTTAAAGAAACCTTTGGCGTTATTCTCATTGGAATGAAATAAAATGCTAATATCCCTATACTAATCAATAAAATAATAATTGAAACTTTTTTTATCTTTTTCATTTTATCAGAGCTCCCTTCAACGCCTGGTAACTTCCTAAAATTATTTATTAGATTTCTATTTTTCACTTATAAACTAATATCATTATGAATTAATTATATCATTTTCTGCTATATCCACAGCTCAAAGTCACTAAGTTTCATTTTATTAAAACCTCTTCTTTATCTATGCTATTTTTCTATTGCATATTCTAGTCACTGTTTCCCACTGATAAAGCAAATATTAATGCTTTTTTATAAAAATTAACATATTTTTTATAAGAATAGGTTTACATACAACCATTCATACTTTATAATTGGTTATATAAAATAATTAATTAACGCGTTTTTTAATGAATTTTATTAATAAAAATTATAAAATATTATTAATAAAAAATACTTTTACTACACTATTAACAAATTCTATGGCTTAAAGGAGATTAACTATGAAGAAACATAAAAAAGCATTATCTTTATTAGTTCTATCAGGTATTGTTGGAGGATTAATTACAAATATACCACTTAAAGAAGTATCAGCATCAACAGTAAAACATCAATATGAACTAGCAGACTTACAAAATAGTAACTTCATTAAGAATGGTAATTTTCAAGAAGAAAATAACTATTGGAATATAGTAGGACAAAATAGTTCTGTTATAACAGACAAGGATAATAACAAATATGGAAAACTAGGAAAAACTACAGATCCTCATGCTAATGGACATATATGGCAAGACGTTACATTAAAACCAAATACAACATATATATTAAAAGCAAAAGTTAAGGTTTTAAGTGATGATAAAAATAGCTATGTAACTTTAGATGTAAAAAAAGGAGGAAGTTCTGAAGCTAAGTATTTTATAGATAAAAAAGTAACAGCAATAAATAATGAATGGCAAGAAGTTTCTTTAGAATTTACAACAGATTCAACAACGAAATATGCAGTAGGTATTGGACGTTGGGAAGATAACGCTTCAGCTTCATTAAAAGATTCAGAAGCATATATTGATGATGTAAGCGTTGAATATAAGACTTCTATTGATAAAGAAAATTATGATTTTGTATGGGCTGATGACTTTAATGATGAAAATTTAAATTTATCTAATTGGGAATATGAATTAGGTTCTATTAGAGGAATTGAGCAACAACATTATGTTAATGATCCAGAAAATGTTTCTATAAGAAAGAACGGAGACAATGGAGAATTAGTTTTAAAAGCAACAGACAGACCTAAAGAATTACAATATAATAACCCTAGAAATAATGATAGAAAAGTAATTTATGATTCTGGAAGTGTTAGAACTCATGGTAAGCAAGAATTTTTATATGGACGTATTGAAATGAAAGCTAAACTTCCTAAAGGTAAATCTGTGTTCCCTGCCTTTTGGACACTTGGATCTGATTTTACATTAGATGGTGACGTAAGTTCTAAGCAAGGATATGGATGGGCACGTTGTGGAGAAATAGACATCATGGAACTAATAGGTTCTGAAGAAAATCAAGCTGGTAACAAAACTGTATATCAAACTATTCATACATCAAATAAACCAGATTCAAATACTGACCATAAACTTTTAGGGACAAGCTATACAATAGATGAAGACTTTTATGATGACTATCATATCTTTGGAATTGATTGGTCAAAAGGAAAGTTAGATTTCTATGTTGATGATAAAATAGTTTCATCAATTGATTATTCAAATGATGAAATTGCAAGAAAATGTTTAGATAGACCACAATATATTCAATTTAATTTAGCAATGGGAGGAGCTTGGCCAGGAGAAATTTCAGAAGGCTTAGCTGGTACTGAATTTGCAATTGATTATGTATACTATGCTCAAACACCACAACAAAAAGCTGATGCAGAAGCATATTATAAAGATGCTCCTAGATTAAGTGGATATAAAGACTTAACAATTTATGAAGGTGAAACAGATGCTATATTAGAAAATGTAGTTGCTGAAAATGGAGATGTAGACTTTTCAATAACTGACCAACCACAATTTAATAAAAAAGAGCAAACTGCAACATCTAATAATCCTCTTACAAGTGTAGACTTATTATGTACAGGAAAAAATGATTTAGATTCTTTAGCTAAGTTACCAGCTGGTGAATATACATTATATTACACTGCTTTACCAAAGAACATGCAGTTAGAAAGCTCAAACCCAGAAGATCCAAATAGTCCAATGGTTCCATTAGCAAGTGAAGAATATAAGTTTGATAGGAAGGCTGTAAACTTAACAATTAAAGAACGTAATTCAAATGAAGAAATTCCACTTACCCCTATTAAGCCTGCTGATCCTGTAATTTCTGACAAGCCAAATAATGATAACAACAACACTAATAATGGATCAGGTACTGAAACTCCTGATATTCCTAAAACAGGGGATACTTCTAAGACAAATTTATTATTTTATATATTAGTTGCATCTGGAGGATTAGCAATATTTTCATTTAGTAAAAAAGCTAAAAAGAAAATAATAGAATAGATACTTAAAAATAAAAAGCATTTTCTAAGGTTTTAGAAAATGCTTTTTTATATTAATTTATTATACCTTCTATCCACTTTTTAACGTTACTTATATCCTCATAATTTGGATGCATTAGCGCTTCATCAAAATTTTCTATAGATACTTGTATATTCTTATCTTCAGGATTTTCAGTAATTAGCTTCACATATCTATCACGAATACTCATTGGCATTTTACCTTGGCAATAAAAATATCCTAGTATAGTATTGCTACTGTCTATTATTTCTTTTACACGATTATATAGTTTTTCATAATATTCAATTGAACCTCCAAAGCCAGCTGTTCCAAAATAAGCAATTTTTTTATTTTTTAATTGCTTTAAAAATTCTGTAATCTTCTTTGAACACATTCCTTTATCTGTCCAAGAACCTACAATATACAAGTCTGCTTCAATTTCTTTTTCTGGTTCTCCAAAATAAATAAGATTTGATTCATCTATTTCTTTTTTTATCTCCTCAGCTATCTTCTTTGTATTTCCTGTTATGCTATCATAGATAATTGCTATTTTCATACGTCTTCTCCTCCACAAATTCTAATTTATTTAGTAACTTAGTAAACATATAGCTTATATAATAATGCAATTATACACCCCTATAACCACACTTTCCATATCTAAATTAGCATAGCTTTATTCAATTTTCATTTAACTATTTCTCCTCTTCATCATCTAACTTTGAATCTATTTTCATTTGTTTTTTCTTATTTATAAAGTATAATCCTTGAAGAACTACAAATGTGGAAGCTGTTGCACACAGAAAAGTAATTAGTGATGCAATTAACATATCACCCATCTCATTTTTAAATAAATCTTTAAATTTAATATAATTAAGAGTGGTATTTATAACAACTACTATGATTCCACAAATAATGCTATTTATAATTACAAATCTTTGATTTACATTATTAGACTCAAAAATATTGTTTCCAACTGTTATATTTCTTACTATAACATACAAGGCACCCACTATAAGTAGGATCACCTCTACTGCATATTGTGAAAAATCAGCATTAAATATATATGATTGCACAAAAATAGATAAAAATAAGCCTAAAAAAATTATTTGAAAGGCATCATTTCCAATCTTTCTTTTTTGTGATAAAACTCTTTCATCTTGAACTATTTCTTTCTTCATTACTATTCCTCCCAAAATAAATCATTTAATGTTTTTCCAAGTGCTTTACATATTGATACACAAAGATTAAGTGTAGGGTTATAATCTCCTGATTCAATTAATCCAATAGTTTGTCTTGTTACACCTACAGCCTTTGCTAAATCTTCTTGTTTCATATCACACTCTATACGTGCTATTTTCATTCTCTTATTTTTCATATACACCCTACTTATATTGCATATTGTAATATATATTATCAAATGTAAACTATATATTGCATTTATTGTGTGATTTTATTTTTTATGCCCATCTTTTCCTTACACTTTTTTAGTATTAGAGGCAAAAAAGTGGAGTGAATATTTATTTTGCTTGTCCACATCAAAACAAATATCCACTCCTTTTATACTAAGGGCAATCCAAATCTCCTTTAAGGCATATAATATCTTCAGATGCACAATAGTAGCATGTGTGTCTATATCTTTAAGAACCTATCTTTTTTCCATTAACTTCGCCACAGCATACTCCAAAGGTTGCAAAAAACTCATCTGTCAGCTAGTTGCCTTTCCTAAATGGATAGAACTTTTTGAGTTCCATAAACACACCTTTTTATAAATTTTCCAATAAGAGGAAAAACTAATATTTACAATTTTTTAGTCTAATTACATTGTAACTTATTCTCATGTTTTTTTATCAGAGGATACATTCTTATAGTCTCAATTTCATGCTCCCTAGTAAATTTCTCTATAATTTATTTTTTAATAAATTATAACCTTTTTACGATTTATCTCACCAAAAGTCCTACTAACCCACATTTTTTATTATATATTTATATATTTTTATATTTAAAACAATAATTAAATATATATTTAATTATAAAATTAGAAAAGAAACTTGTTAATTCAAGCCTCTTATTTTTATTTGCTATTCTACTTTCTTTATTTTATCAAAATAAAGAGATATTTCTCAACAAGTACTACATACATCAGCCTTTACTTTTCCTTTGGTATCAGAAAAAATTCCAGTTTCCTTACTACTATATAAACTTAAATTCGCTATAATAAACTTTCATTAAGTATTAAAGATTTATAAATATACTAATTAACATAATTGCAGATGCTAATGCAACTATAAATGCAACAACTACAGTTAGTGTTGCATATTCTCCACTATTTTGTAAGTCATCTCTAAAGAATCTTGAAATTCTTGCATCTGTATATTTAACATTAATTATTGTACTTTTTCCCTCCCCTCCACCTGGTAATTATACACAATCCAACCTGTAACTTGAATATTTTAAGCTATAATTTTTATATTTCCTTGATATAATCCCTTAATATACCTTCCATTTTTATAGCATTGTTGTTACAACAAGTATAAGTTTTTTTATAAATAAACTTCATATTTTTGTAAAAAAATATAATATTTTAACAAAAAATTCGTTGACAAAGACCTGAAAACGATTATAATAAAAAATATAAGTTCAACTTGTTATAACAAGTTTAAATATATACATTAGAAAGGAAGATAAAAAATGAAAAAATTTTACTTGTTTTGTAGTGCAGGTATGTCCACAAGTATGCTTGCAAAAAAGATGCAAAATTGCGCCAATGAAAATAACTTAAAAGTTGAAATTAAAGCTTTTTCAATATCTGTTATGGATGATATTGTAAAAACTGAAAATCCAGATTGTATACTGCTTGGTCCACAAGTTAGATATTTATTAGATGAAACTATAAAGAAATATAGTCCAATACCAATTATGGCTATTAATATGATTGATTATGGAAAAATGGATGGAGAAAAGGTATTAAAGTCTGCAATCTCTTTATATAAACAAAGTAATAAATAGATGATATTAAATAAAGTAGGATTTGTTTAAACATTTTTATAATTAGAGTATTTATTAGGAGTGATAAAATGAAAAAAAGACTACTAGATTATGGAGGACAAGATTTTTTAAATGTATCTCCAATTGATTTAAAACAAAGTATTTTAGCATCAGAAGGAAGAACTATAATGGCAGAAAACGTCCCAACTGGAGGATGCTTTCTAAATGGAGTTACTAACGCTGAAATTGAAAGAGCTGCTGGAGCAGATTTAATAATGTTCAATGCCTTAGATTTATTTGAACCTAAAATAGTAGGTGTCCCTAATGATATAAAAGCAGATGAACAAATTACTTGGGTAAGACAAGCAATAGCAAGACCTATTGGTATTAATCTAGAACCAGTTGACTATAATGCAAAAATGAATGAAAATCGTTCAGAAATTTCAATTGGTCGTATAGTATCCCCTAAGACACTAGAACTAGCAGATAAGTATGGTTTTAGTTTTATATGCTTGACAGGAAATCCAGGAACAGGAGTATCTAACTCAGCAATTAAAGAGTCTATAAAAATGGCAAAAAAATATTATAGTGGATTAATTATTGCAGGTAAAATGCATGGAGCAGGTGTTGATGAACCAGTTATGAATGTTGATATTGCTAAAGAATTTATAAATGAAGGAATTGATATACTATTAGTTCCAGCACCATATACAGTTCCATATTTTAGAGAAAAAGATTTATATGAAATTGTAACTTTAGTAAAAGAATTCAATAAAGGTAAGTCCATTGAAGATAAAATTTTAGTTATGACCGCTAATGGTACTAGTCAAGATTCTGCTGATATTGAAACAATTAAAAAAATTGGTTTAGTATCAAAAGCTTGTGGAGCCGATTTACAACATATAGGAGATTCATTTAATGGGATATGTTTACCAGAAAACATATTTGCATTAGGACAAGCTATTAGAGGAAGAAGACACCAACTAATAATGTTATCCAGATCTAATATTCGTTAATTATGAGGTGAAATCAATGAGGAATAAAGCTAGTTTTGAAAGTAAAATCCAAGTTTTTGCTGGTAAATTTACGTCGCAAAGACATTTGGTTGCATTAAGAGATGCTATGGCTACCGTTATGCCATTAATTATAATTGGTTCTATATTTATGTTAATTGCACAATTTCCATATCAACCATTTACTGATTTTTTAAACTCAATAGGTTTACAGGCAATTCTAAATAAGGCTAGTGATGCTACTTTTGGAATATTGGGATTTGCCGTAACATTTACAGCTGCTTATAATTTAGCAAACTATTATAAATTAAATACAATATCAGCAGGATTAATATCGCTTTCTTCATTTATATTATTAACACCAGTTATAACAGGTGAATCTGGGACAGGATTCCCAATAAAATACTTGGGAAGTTCAGGACTTTTCGTTGGAATATTTGTTGCAATGATAAGTACAGAAATTTTCAGATGGTTTGTTGTTCGTAATATTATGATTAAAATGCCAGACTCAGTTCCACCAAATGTAAGTAAGGCATTTTCATCCATTATACCAGGATTAGCAGTTATAGTTTTTTGGTTACTAGTATTATTAGGGCTTAATGCATTTGGAGTTGATAATATTCATGACTTAATAGCAGATACAGTTGGAGCATTATTGGGTGTATTAGGTAGTACACTTCTAGGAATATTATTTGTTATATTTGTACAATGTTTTTTCTGGATGTTTGGTATTCATGGAGCTCAAGTTACTGCGCCTATAATAGAGCCTCTACTTCTTCAAAATTCTGATATGAATCGTATAGCATATCAGGCTGGACAAGAATTACCAAATATTATAACATATGAATTTTTATATAACTTTGTATTTATGGGAGGGGCTGGATGTCTGTTTGCTTTAGCACTATTATTATTCTTTAAGTCAAAGAGTAAAGAAAATAAGGCATTAGGAAAAATGTCCTTAGCTCCAGTAAGTTTTCAAATTGCCGAACCAGTATTATTTGGTAATCCTATTATAATGAACTTAAAAATGGTTATACCTTTTATATTAGCACCTGTTATTACAGCTATTATTACGTATTTTGCAATGGATTTGGGATTTGTACCAAAACCAATTGGAGCAGTAATTCCATGGACTACACCTCCCATTATCGCAGGATATTTGGCAACAGGGGGTTCCATAAGTGGTGCCATAATACAAATCATAACCATAGCAATAGATGTCTTAATTTACTATCCATTCTTTAAAATAGATGATAGATCTAAACTTTTAGCAGAACAAAATACAACTACTGATGTAGATAGTTTTAATTTGGATGATATAGATTTATAAGCTATAATAAATGGGGGGATTATTTATCCCCTCCTTTTAAGTATACAAACAAATAATATTGATATTATAATAAATTAAGTAGAGGTGCTGAGTTTGCTTAGTAGTGAAAATAAACTTCCTTTATATCTTCAATTAGTTAAAACTTTAAAAAAACAAATTAAAGAAAATATGAAGGAAAATGATAAGATACCATCAGAAAAAGAAATTTGTGATATGTACTCTGTTAGCAGGACAACAGTGAGGCTTGCAATGGCTGAATTAGAAAAAGACGGATTTATATATCGATTACAAGGAAAAGGATCTTTTGTATCTGATTTAAAAAAAGTATCTTCAAATTCATTTATTGAAGTTGATGAGAGAAAATTATTAGAAAAGCTATATTATAATTTATATGAATACATATTAATCATGATTGGGATGACGTCAATTTTTGATAAAGACATAACAAGTTTAGCTGAAGAAATGAAAGCTTTACTTATGCAATACTTAGTAATAATAAATGACAAAAAATCAATTTTAGTAGATTATTACTTTTTAGATAATAAATTTAATAGTATTGATAAAAGTTCTTTAGAAGTTAATAGTATTGATGATCTGCTAGATAAAATGGAGATAAAGATAAGTAGGGTAGAAGAAAGTTATGTAATCGAGTCTACATCACAAGAATTAAGTAATAAATTAGATATAGAAATTAATCACCCCTTATTATGTGTTAAAAAAAAGTTTTATGATTCAAATAACGAAATTATACTTATTTCTATAAAGCATATTGTAACAGAAAGATATACTTATACAAACTTTATTAAGAACTAATTTTAAGAAAATTAATGTTTCGAGATGAGAAAATAGATTCTGAAGAATAAACTCTTTTTTATTAAAAAGTATCTTTAGTAAATAACAAAATCCAGTGCCCCATAGCATTGGATTTTGTTATACAAATACTTCGCCTTATCTTAGAATAGCACACTAAAAAATACCGCATATTCAGCATTAAATAATACGGTATTTCTACAAATATATTTTTATTTTCTTAATTATTATGATTCTTCTTTAGCACCTATATATCCTTTTTTTCTAGAATAAAATTCTAAAATGTAGTTTAATCCCCAAAAAATTATTGGAGTCAAAATAATAAATAAGAATTCATTTTTACTAAATATATACCATGCAATGTAAAAAATAAGTAATAAGAATGAATTACATAATCCCAAAATTAATTGTATAGTATAATAATGAGAATTTAGAATAGCATACTTATCACTTAACATATAAATAGACTTTTTATTTTTGTAGCACATAATGTTGTAAACAATAAATATCGTTGCAATAATACATCCAAGAGAAAACAATAAAATCATAATAACTCTCCTTTATATTGTTAAACAGCATGGTCAATTACAAATCAATTATACCATATAATGAGCTTTAAATTTCAATTACTTTAAGTTTTTCCTATATCAATCCATAGGATTCCGATTAATAATCAAGATATATTTATTAGAATTCTACTAGTATTTTATTTTTTCAATAAACGTTCATTAAAATAATCAATGTTTTCTATGGAGTATATATACAAAGGCAAATTACTTTGTTTTTCATCTTTATATGAGACAATCCATTCAGCACCTTCTTTAATTCCTCCAATTGTTAATAGACCTGAGCAATCTAATTTACCTTCTGAGCCTACTGGAACATCACCTATGTTAACACCAGAAACAGAATCAAAATCAACAATTTTAACTTGCATCATTTTTGTTTCATAATCTTTTGAAATTACTTCCACACGCAAATATGCGTAATCTCCATTTAATTCAGATAGATTAGTTGAATTTTTATCTGTACCTGGTTGGGATTTCATGTTTAAGCAACCTGTTAATATTAGCAGACATAGTATAAAAATAGATATAATTAATAATATTTTCTTCATATATATCTTCCCTTTAAATTCTAATTTATCTAGATCAAATCATAATTATGATTCGATTATAGCATATTTTGTAAATACCATACTATTAAATTCATTGTATCTTTAAACATAACAAACTAAATTTTTTCCGTGTAAGATGGCGGAGCTACTCCTGTGTTATTTTCAATAAGCCATTCAATTAATTTATAATCTGTAATTTTTCTTCCAACCAAATTAGTTTCATTTGATATTTTTTCATCAATCGAACTTTTATACTCTTCTGGACTTACAATAATCCAATTATCATCAACATATGCTATGTATCCAACTAAATTATCATAGGTAGTAACAGGACAATCATCATAAGCAAAATAGATTTCAGTTCCTTCTGTAAATATATTAGCTATACTATATCTACTTTCATCTCCTTGATATGAAACTAACTTTTTGAACATTTCTATATCTGTCTTATTTTTTGTCACTTTATTATCACTAGCTCTAACAGCTGGGTCTATAAATACTTTAGTAACATCACCAGACTTTGGTATTACAAAACTTTCTGTTTTATAACAATCGGTATTATCAGAACCAACCAGGGTAAATAAATTATAATTAGAATCCTTCCCGTATGCATATACTTTAAACTCTTTATCCTCTGTACACCCTAAATATTCTGCTTCTGTAAAATCCGAAAAAAAACTATCCATCATTGCCAATTGCCCGTTATATTTAATTATTCCCCTACCGCCTTGTAAGCCTTTGATTGTTGGATTTTTTATATTATAAATTACAATGCCACCTATTATAATCACTATAAATGAAACACTTGCAATTATCTTTTTACTCAGATTCATAAATTTTCTCCTCTTACATATCTATTTTATAAGATAATAACTGTTTCAATTCTTCTATTTCATCCTTTGTTAAATCATTTTGGTCTACTAGAATCATTTGCTTATCTTTTCTTTCAATATAAAAATATTGACCCATAGTGCCATATTTTTTAAAAGCGTTCCAATAATTCTTACCATATCCAAGTTCAGAAACAATTTGAATCCCCTCTTCATCGAAAATATATTCAATAACTCCAGAGCGAAAAGAACTATCTAAAAGTTTTTCTGATTTTCTTAAAGCATATCTTTGAAAAGATTTTGCATTGATTGCTAAGAACAGCATAAATATACCAATTACTAATATGACTATACTAGAAATGCTTAAACGCTTTGTACAGAAATATATTCCCACAATAATTTCAACTATACCTACAAGCGAACTTAATGGAACAATTATCTTTCTTCTACGAACATTCTTTTCTCTATTTAAAGCTATTTCTATAGCGGTTTCTCTTTTTTCATCACTTAAATCCATTTTATATCGAATCATGCTATCACCTCAAATTCTAATTCACACTTTAACAAAAACTTCCAAATAATATAATAATCCAATTCTTCCTTGATTACAACATATTTTGTAAATACCGTATTATTTGTAAATGCCGTGCTATTCAATTTTCAAAGAACATAAAATTAGTTTCTTTTACTGTACACTCACTACTTTATATAGTTTTACTATATAATCCATTTTTGTGATATTTTCTCTATTTCTATAGATTTTTTAATATTAAATTTTACAAAAAATAGTTCCAGTTTCCTGGAACTATTTCACCTTTTCTACTTCTTCTATTTAATAATTCTGTTATTATTGTAATTGTTTTTAAATATATAATATCTAACAATTTTTTAGCCATTTCTATTTTTTCTTTTATTACTCCCATAAAATAACTACTTATAAATATAGCCTATATAATTAATAAGACACCTCTTTTAAATATTTTAAAATATTTAATTAAAAAATTATTATCGTCTTTTATACAAAAATAACCTTTAACCCTTTCATAATTCTCATCTACAAGGAATTAATCACTTTATTTTTTTGTACTTCCTAATATTTTGAATTAAAAATAAATAAGCATAATCAGCGCCTAATCCCAAGACCATTGCTAAACAAACAGTTATATACATATTAATATTTGATAAAGTAATAAATATTATTACAGTACTTATATTTAAAATTAATCCAATAACAAAATCAAATACATTAAAATCACCATCTTTTTCAAATGTATTTTTACATCTAGAACAAACTATTCTTTGATTATTGGTAGAAGCTAATTTAAATCTTTCTGTAAAAGTAAACTTACTTTTACACTCTGGACATTTCATATATTCGCCCCCCATTTTTATTATATACTTAAAAATAAACTCTTGTTATAATGATAAAATTATAGATATTTTCAACTTAGAACATAGCCACTTGATAACTATTTGGTGGGTATGGATTATACTCTGCTACATATTTACCTGCCCATTTAACGATTAATAAGTTATTTTACTATCATTTATGTATAAAAATTTATTGACTAATCGTAAAATGAAATTGAACTAATAAAAAAATCCATAGTGGATTATTCTGTGTTATGCTTTAATCGCCAAACCAAAACATACACGGAGGATAATCACTATGGATCACTCAAATATTAACACAGAATAAAACAAAAATAAACACTTGAATTTTTCAGAGCGTATGACTATAGAGCTTCGTTTAAAAGATGGATTTTCAGCATATAAGATATCTAAAGAACTTGGCAGATCAATAAATACCATTCTAAATGAAATACGTCGTAGTACGACTACTCAAATAAAAAAAGGAAACCATGTTGAAGTATACCTTTCCGATACTGGCGAAGCTGTATACAAAAAGCATCGTTCAAATTCTTGTCGTAATTTAATACTATTTTGAATCCATTATAACATATTTTGTAAATACCGTACTATTCAATTTTCAAAAATCACTTAGTTCGCAATATCTACAAGTTCCAAAATAGAAAACACCGTATATTCTTTCTTCAATAATACGGTATTTTTAGTGATCTAATATTTAATTTATATTTAATTTAGCTTTTATAGGTAATTTATTTTTTATAACATCAATTATTTCATTATAATCTTTTCTTTTAAAGTAAAATATTTCTTCCATAAAACTACCTGTTATTGTGATTTTTATATTATCTGTAATTACAATTGTTAATTTGCTAATTTCATTCCACTTTATTATTCCTTTACCACGCCTCATAGATGAAAAACCTTCTGTAGTAATTCCAATTTTAATCCACATAATTGTAAGCCAAATAATTGCTAATACACCTAACAAATAATGAATCCAAGTTTTAGCCCCCATGTAAGTCATTCCTATGAAAAAACTTATAATAAGTAAAAAAATAATATTTTCTACATGACTTTTACTTGTTGGTATTATTAACTTTCTTTTTATTCTTATATCTCTTATAATCATTAAAATGAAAAACAATAGAATAGCAATATCAATTATTTTCACTTTACGCCTCCTACATAATTTTAAATTGGTAAAGTTTTGTTATGAATTACAACTATGAATTGATTATAACATTTTTTAGAAATACTATACTATTCAGTTTTCATAAGATTTCTTCTCTTTTCTAATTAAATTCATATAATTCTTCAAAAAGTACACCTGTAACATTATTATCCTGTAATAATTTCTTAAAATCATCACTTATAAATATTGCCATATTCCATCTAAATCCCTTTAAATTTAATTTAAAGATAGGAATTTGCTTAACAATATCTAGAAATACATATTCATCAACTCCAACAATATACTTGCCACCGACAATATGTAGTTTTGATTTTTCATAGTCAATTCCTTCTACGTACTTTAAAATATTCATAATATATAATTTGTTATCTTCTTCATCAAATACTTCTAAAAATTGAAGTTCATCCGAATATATATTTTCTAATATAGTTTTTACTTTTTCACTTACAAAAATTATTCCGCTATATGACCAGCATTGTGATATATCTCCTATAATCTCTGAATTTTCATCACCCTTTTCTATTTGTATAGCTTCCCAATCACTAATCATCTCTCCTGTATTTAATTTATTCTTGATATCTTCGAGAATTGATTCATTATCAACCCAATAGCCTAAATATTTGTTGGCATCACAATATAATCTCCATATTTTCATATTACCCAGTCTCCATTTTCAATAATACGGTATTGATCTAAAAATATCCTTTTTATTTCATAAACTTATCTATTGCATTATTTAAATCTGCGATAACCTTCTTATCGCCTGTTTCTACAGCATCAACTAAACAATTTTCAATATGATCTTGTAAAATTATTTTTCCAATATTATTAATTGCTGATTTTACAGCAGAAACTTGTATTAATACTTCACTACAATCTCTACCATCTTCCACCATTCTCTTAACAGATTCCAAATGACCAATTGCTCTTGAAAGTCTATTTACTACAGCCTTTGTATTCTTGTGTGTATGCTTATGTTCATGATTTTCACTCATATAATTCCTCTCCTTATTCACTAGTTATATTAATTATATAACTATCATCTCCCATTTTCCATTTAAGAAACGTTTTAGCAATAAAATCCCTCTTATTGTAATATCAAGAGCATAAGCCATCCATACACCTAACAACCCTAACCCTAATATATCCCCAAGCAAATAACCTATTCCAACTCTAATTACCCAAATACCAATTAGTGTTGCATACATAGGAAACTTAGTATCTCCTGCCCCCTGTAATGCACTTGTGAAAATTTGAGTTAAAGCTGCAAATGGTTGAAATAAAGCTATTAATCTTAAAACATTAATAACCATATCTTGGACTTCTTTTGTATCTGTAAATATCTCTGCAAATTTTGGTGCAAAAACAAAAAATATTACTCCAATAGTAACCATAAAAATAGTAGTAATAGCATTTGCTAGAAAAACTAATTCTTTAGACTTTTTAATGTTATTTTCACCAATAGTAATTCCAACTAAAGCCGCTGTAGCTACTCCAAATCCCATTGCTGGTATATAGGAGTAACTTTCAACATTCCCTGCTATATTATGTGCTACATATACTGACATACCAATAGATATAATCATACTATTATAAACTAACTGCCCTAACCTCATAATTAATTTTTCAATTCCTGCTGGTAATCCTACTTTTATAATAGATTTAATGATATTCTTATCAATACTCAAACTTTTTATATTTACTCTAACCCCATCTTTGCCACGCTTTAATCTTATTAAAAGTATCACTACATTTATTGCACGCGAGATTGTTGTAGCTAAAGCTATTCCGACAACACCCAGTCCTAACTTTACAAGAACCAAGTTTAATATTATATTTATTACATTTGCAACCCCAGTTGCTATCATTGGTGTCTTAGTATCTTTAATTGATCTTAAACAACTAGATAAAATAAGAGATAAACAAAGGAATACAACTGGAACTACAACAATCATATAGTATGGTTTGGCAAAAGTTAACACTTCACCTGAAGCTCCTGATATCATTAAGATTTGTTCATAAAATATAAGATTAATAACACCAACTATTAGACTAATTATTCCTCCTAATATAACAGATTGCTTTATGGCCAAGTTTACTTTTTCTATATCTTTTCTCCCAAAATTCCTGGCAACTATAGTGCTTGTCCCTATACTAATAGCAGTAAAGAATGCTATAAAAATGTTAATGATTAAATTAGTAACCCCAATTGCTGCAATTGCATTATCGTTAATATTCCCTGCAAAGTAAGTATCTACAGTGCCTAAAAGTGTTTGAAGAACATTTTCAATTATTACAGGTATCGCCAAAATAAAAATAGTAATAAGATTTTCTCTATTATTTCTTAAATATGTCATTGTACTTCCACCCCTTTTATCATCCCCCTATAGGGGATAATAAAAGGATAGCATCTATATTTTAAATCTTCAATATGGCATTATTAAATTTTCATAGAACATTTAGTTCGCAATATTTACATAGCTTGTACTTTATTAGTATTGCGCACTAAAAAATACCGCATATCCATTTTCAATAACACGGTATTTTAAGTAATTTAATATTTAATTTTATCTTAGTAATAATTTAAAAATCATTTATTTTTTTGTTCTTATATCGTTACTAATTGCAATAGCAATTGCTGTTGCAATACAAAAAATCAAAGTAATAACTTGCCATGGAGACCACCCTCTAAACTCCATAAACTTTCCTACTCCCATAATGATTTTCCTCATACTGCTTTACTAAATTATTATAATTAAAGATATAATTTAACAAAATCACTATTCTTAATTAGTGCCATTTCTCGTATAATATCAATACCAAAATCTTTATACATATTCTCAAATATTATAAATCCTAATGCGTGATCAACTCTCACCGTAAAAAATCTATTTAATATAATATTAATACTTTTATTTTCTTTAATATATTTCATTGTATCTCTATAGGCTTCTCTTAATATTAGTTCCTTTTCAATTGTATTAATATAATCTTCCCTAATAATTCCATCTTTATTGTCTAGTATTCCCATAGTTCTTCTATAATTATATGCACTGAAAATAGCTATACCTTCTGATTGAATAAGCATATTTAATGTTTCTTTTATATCTTCCTTTTTTAGAGTTATATTATTAATAGCAGAACAATACTGCGCATGAATAACATGAGCTGTCTCATGAATTAAAAGAGAAACTAATTCTCTATAATCTTCTAGTACAAAATTAAAATCTATTGAACAAATAACATCTCCCCTATATCCAATAGCATCATATCCTACAATTAAAAATATAGTTATATTTCTAAAATCTCCATAAGGATAAATATTTTTAACATTCTTAATTATAGTTGTTATAAACTCTTCTTCTCTTTCTTTAAAAGTTTTAACCAAATTAAAGATTTTTTCTTTATTATCTAACAGATGTTTAGCTAGCTTATTGGGTTCTCCATCATTTATGGAATTAATGGCTTTAATTATATTATTATGACCTCCAAAAGAATTTTCACCATGACTTTTAATAGCTTCATAAGTCTTAGTTTTAATAATATCAACTACATCTTTATTGCCACTAATCACATCATAAACTAGTTCTAAGTATGAAAAATCAAACTTCATAACCATTCCACCCTTCAATAAATATAAAACTACAATTTTATAAACTTAAAATAATATAAATCATAAATCCATATTTATCTGTTACTTCACAACATCTTACAATTACGAATTAATTATAACATATTTGGGTAAATACCGTACTATTCAATTTTCTAAGATCACTTAGTTCGCAATATCTACATAGCTTGTACTTTATTAGTATTACGCACTAAAAAATACCGCATATTCATTTTCAATAACACGGTATTTTAAGTAATTTAATATTTAATTTTATCTTCGTAGAACTGTAATATTCCTCACTAAATATACTCTACAAATTGGAATTTATCTTTTTGATTTATCTTTTCTCATTTTCCATACATTGTATAAAATATCCTTTAGAACCAGTAAGCTGTCTAATTCACTGTATTGATATTCCTGCTTTAATTCATCCAACATTACACACAATCTACGAGCATAGTTTGGATGATTAACTTCACTTTGGTATCTTAACAGAATAGGGTACTTTTTCCCCCATGCATTTGTCCAATCAATTTTTTCTTCTACTTCTTCACTGGTTTTATCAATAATCTCCTGAATCTCATTTATGTCAATGTCAAAATCAATCAGTTCATCCAACGACATATTGTACAGCACAGCCATTTTTTTCGACTGATAAATGTCAGGAACCGTTTCATCTGTTTCCCATTTTGAAATGGTCTGCCTGCTTACCCCCAGTTTCTCTGCTACGTCCTCTTGAGAAAGCCCACATTTTTTTCTTGCATGAAACAAGCTGTTTCCTAGATTCATTATTTTTCCTCCTTGTCAGTTTATATTTTTATTATAATGTTTGACAAGGCCAAACTCCACCAACTATACTTATCATATTTGCCCGTATTCTTAACATGATTTAATTCACCGATGCATATAATGGATTTGCTTCTCTGATCATACCTGAATATACTTCCTTTAACTCTAAAAATGCCTCTTCAACTTCATTTGGTATATCAACATGAGCAATGAAACCTTTACCCCTAGGACCATATCCATCTTTATTATCTGCTAATCTTGGAATCTCCCCCATTAAAAGCGTTATATATCTATCCATGTCCCACATTCCCAAAATTTCATCTTCAAAAGCAAGTTTTGAGTTTTTAACAATAACTTTTGCTGAGTAAACTGCGTAATTAATAATTGTAATGTTATCATTAATATACTTGCGAAGTCCTGCTTCCATTCGATGTTGCATAGTTGAATCTTGAGCTAATAATATACTATTAAAAGAAATATTATTTTGTTTTAATAGCTCTAGAAGAAATGTTATATTGTTGCCACAATTTGTAGAATTGCACTCTAAATAATCTACTTCTAATTCGTATTTATATTTTAAGTATTTAGCAAATATTTCTGCTTCAGATAATCCATTTGTTCCAATACTCGGAAATTCTTTATTTATTTTTATACGTAATGCTTCTGTTGTATGACCTACTCCACCTACGATTATATATTTCTTTGCAATATTGTTCTTTATTGCATTTGCTAATACATCACCACCATATATAATACTTCCACCAAATAGAACCATTACATCTACTTTAGAAAAATTATATTTTCTTTCTAATTCTTCTGTGGTTAAGTATGGTATATCTCTCTTGCCACAAAATCTTCCTAATACATTTATGCAATGGGCAATCTGCTGTTTCATAAATAACCCTCCTTTAAAACTTGCTAATTAAACTTTTTTATAAATTGTAATTTAAACGTCCTTTTCTATAAAATGAACTTCATAGCTATCCCAGTATTTTTTATATACTCTGTCATCTTGTCCATCAAAATTTAATTGATACATTCTAAATGTTACTAATATATCTTTAGGTTGCCATTGTTCTTCATAAGAATATTTATAGCTCATACCTAATTGTTTCATAACTCCACCACTACGAGTGTTTTTGACATCATGTGTGGCTGTAACATATAAAAGTCCATCTTTTTTCAACTGTCCTATAACAGCTTTACATGCTTCTGTTACAATTCCATTATGCCAGAATTCTTTCCTTAATCCATATCCCAAATCATGACTATTATCCATGCTTACGTTAACATAACCAATAGGTAAATTATCTGTTTTTAAACAAATAGCATATCTATATCCCCTATCCTTTTTATATTCTTTGATATATTTCTCATAAAAAAATGTTTCTGCTTCTTTCAATGATTTAAGAGGAAACCAGGGAAGATATAAATTTACTTCCTCATCTTTATAAATATCAAACAAAGCTTTTATATCATTCTCAGTGAATTTTCTTAATATCAATCGTTGAGTTTCTAATACTGGCGTATTCTGATTATTCATATCCTTCTCCTACTAAATTCTAATTTGTAATTTAATAAAAAACATAATCCATGTAATCGTAAAATCTTAGCTAATTATAGCATATTTCTCCAATACCCTAATATTCAATTTTCACAGATTATATTTGCTTAATTACTTCGTACTTTCTACATGGCTTGTCCTTTCTTAATATTGCACATAAAAAAATACCGTATATTCTTTTTTAATAATACGGTATTTCATGAATTCAAATTTTAACTTTTGTATATAACAAATAATATCATTTCTAATTCCATTATTTATTTTCATGATTACTTCTATAATTAAAAATCATTCCGCTAATTAATATACACAGTGATAAAATAACACCACCTATTTTTATTGGTGCTGTAAAATCTCCATACAAAAATAATCCTATTAACCCAACTCCAACACCAATCAGCAATGGATAAATGATTTTTTTCACCATAATTATTTCTCCCTTTATTATCATTACGAATTCATTATAACATATTTTGTAAATGCCGTACTATTCAATTTTCACAGATTATATTTGCTTAATTACTTCGCACTTTCTACACTGCTTGTCCTTTCTTAATATTGCACATAAAAAAATACCGCATATTCTTTTTTTATAATACGGTATTATCGATAATCTTATTTCACAGGTTATTTAGATGGTTCAAATGTTATAGCTATCTCCCCATCTCCTACTATTCCTATTGTTTTTCCAGGTTCGATATTACGTAAGTAGAAATGATATTGATATGGTGCACTAGTTAAAAACTCAACATCCATTCCTTTATCAAGAATCATAATTTTAGTAGGTGTATCATTAAGAAGCGTTATACCTATATCAACATTAGTTTTATTATCAAAACTATAAAATCCTGATTTATAAGTGTCAGAAACAGTTGGTATCTTTATTTCATTAGAAATTGTACTTGCTTTAACACTATTAGGTAATATTATAAACATTATAGCTACTATTAAAAAAATATTTTTTAATCATACAAATTTCTCCTTTTACCTTTACTTTTAATCTTAGTATTCGGCAAAATAGCTTTTTTATACTATTTCTCAGTGAGCCTCTCTTCAAATATCTTCAGCACTTTCTTAAGTCCATCATTCTCTTCCATCAACTTCTTATTCTCCATAGCCAAAATCAAATTCCTATTAGCATATCCACTAAGAGCAATCTCCAACCTCTTAATCCTCTTCTCATCCTCTCCATTCAAAGTTACCACATCCTTATACCCAATGCTTGTCCTCACTAAACTCTAAGTTCATTAGTATATCCCAGCCTTGTCCACACGTTCCACTTATTATCCCAACTGCTTGTCCCCCCTTCTTATCTTTGTTATCCTTATTCTCTCTTTTAACTTTTTTATCTATATTAACTCTTTTTACCTTTGTTATCTTTGTTACTCACAGAGTACCTTCATATTACTAAATCATAAATTTAGATATTCAGGCATCTTTATTATCTCTGTTATCCTTATTAACTCTTCTTACCTTTGTTATCCTTATTCTCTCTTTTAACTTTTTTATCTTTATTATCTTTATTAACCCTTCTTACCTTTTTATCTTTGTTACTCACAGAGTACCTTCATATTACTAAATCATAGATTTAGATATTCAGGCATCTTTATTATCTCTGTTATCCTTATTATCTTTATTATCTTTCTTATCCTTATTAACTCTTCTTACCTTTGTTATCCTTATTCTCTCTATTAACTCTTCTTACCTTTTTATCTTCTTATCTTCTTATCTTCTTACCTTCTTACCTTGTCTCTTCTTCCCTATCTCAACCTATAGTTATTCTCCATCTTTTTAGGTATCTCCACCACATACCTCTTACACATTTCATATATTCTAGAGCCAACCCCTTCATCAACAGATAGGAGCTTGTCTACAGAAAACTCCGTAGAAACTATAATTGGTAGACAGTTATAATACCTGTAGTTTATAATCTCAAACATTATGTTAATATCACTCTCATTTATCTTGCCCTTAAAAAGATCATCAATTAAAAGCACATCACAAACCTGATATTTATTAATAACATTTGCATAATAATCTCCATCTAACATATTCTGCTTTATTGAAGTAACCACATCCCTATAAGGCAAATACACAACATTTAACCCACTCTCAAGAAGATTTAAGCTTAGTGCAACAGCTAAATGAGTTTTACCAGAGCCTACTTGTCCACAAAATATAATGCTGTTATGCCTTGAATATCTTATAACATCAAATTTTACATAATATGAAGATGCACTATCCTTAGCTTTTCTAGAAAAATCATTCCACACCTTATAATTACTAAATGTGTACTTGCACATGTCCACTTTAATTCCCGATTCCTTCCACTGTCCCTTTACCTTATTAACATTTTGACATTCACACTTTACAAACAAGGCTTGGGCATGTTCCCTAGGAATTATAATCCACCCTCTGTCATGACACTTTTCACACTTATATAAGGTCTTCTGCTCTTCCTCTTTCATCCTCTGACAAAACTTCTGGCTCATTTGGTTTAAATCCACTAAACTCCTCTCCATCACTAACTCCCTTCTCCTTTGGGTACCCTTCCCTTGCCCAGTTTTTAAGAATACCATTTATATACCCCATAGTAATCTTATCCACTTCAATAGCCTTATCAATTGCCATTTTCACATATTTAAGATCATACATTTTTAAAGCTAATCTTATTGATGATATATTTAGCACTCCAACCCTACCTAAAAGCTTTTCATAGTAAGACACTAATTCTATACTTTTCTTATCTATATCTTCATTCTCTTTCTTAATAGATATATTTATATATCTATTATCTTCTTCTTCTCTCTCTTTAGTTACTGTAACGTTACTTTCCATTACGTCATTTATACTCTCTTCATTTTTCTTTTTAGTTCTACATTTTGCTACCCTTTTTCTAGTTTGCTCTCTAACTCTCTCCATACCTTCTACATTTTGATATTTTTCCCAATTAACAATTCTTATAATATTATTTTTGTCAATATCTATCATACCTAAATTTCTCAGCGTTACCACACCTAACCTAATGGAGTTTATTGGTCTATTAAATATAGTAGCTAACATTTCTTCTGTGTAAGGTTTTCCTTCTGATAAAAAAATTAAACCACCAGCATTAGTTCTTGCTGCTTGAATCAGTAACTTAATCCAAATACAAATTATAGTATCGTTTTCTGGCATTGCTTCTATTAGCTTCATCTTTTCATCATGAAATATACTTGTACTTAACTTTATCCATTTTAAATCCATGGTAAGCTTTACTCCCTCAAAAAATTTATTTTTAAATTCAATTAAGCCTGCCCAAGATGCATCTAATTTCTTTACTTCACAGAATTTTATATAAGCTTGTAGAATTTTGAAATCCATTCCTCCCCCTATGATTCCCCCTCATCATCTTTATTAAATAATTCATCAACAGTAAAATTCAGAGCATCTGCAATTTTATTTTTAGTGTCATTTTTTATGTTCTCCCCCTTATTTTGTTCAAGCCTTGAAATAATTGTTCGACATACCCCAGACTTTTCTGCCAATCTTTCTTGAGTAAGCCCTTTAATAGCCCTTGCAACCTTTAAATTCATCATTCCCTCCTTATAAAAGTCAATAGTTTTTACATATTTTGTTAACATTCTTTACAAAAAGTATATCTACTAATAATACTAGCTGTCAACCATTATTTTACAATTTGTAAAATTCCTTAACCTTTTTGTTATTTATCTCCACTTATCGTTTACTTTTTTACACATTTTGTATATAATTCCAATTGTGAGGTGTTTTTATGGATATTAATAATAAAATAAGAAAACTTAGGTTTGAGTTGAATTTAACCCAACAAGAATTTGCAGATAGAATAGGCATATCTAGACCCTCTTTATCTAATTATGAAAAAGGTACCAGAATGCCTTCCATGACTGTAGCTCAAAAGATTTGCAAAGAATTTAATGTAAGTCTTAGCGACATAATTGATCAAGATTATTCAATTTCATCATCAGACTCTAACTTATTAAAAAAAAGTAATTTATATGAATATCAAGTTAATACTAAAAAGTCAGCTGATCATCTTAGTTATAAAATTTTTAAAGAATTCTTAACATCTTTAGGTTATCCTGTAGAATCTATGGAGGATATAAAATTATTGAAACTTTATGAAGCTAGTAAAGAATTTTATCAATTTGAAATGTTTAAGATGGGTTACATACAAATTTTTGAAGATTAAATTAAGAGGTGATTATCTCACCTCCTTTAATCATATTTTGCTAAAATCGTGATTTATTATTTCTATTAGCTTAAATTCATCATTTTCAAATTCAAATTTTAGTATACAGCAATTACCTAATCCCTCTTTTTGATCAACATCACTAGTATGAGCCCAGTATCTCATAAATTGGCGACAAGCAGCTCCATGAGAAACAGCTAAAACTGTTTTATGATCATCATTTTTCATAATTTCGTAAAGAGTTTCTGCCACTCTGTTTCTTAATTCAAATTCATCTTCACCACCATACTTAACAAAAAAGTCTCCATAAGGTAGGGGTGGATTTAAATCTTCACTTTCTCCCTCAAAAGTGCCAAAATTCCATTCTTTCAGACCTTTTACTCTCTTATAAGGAATATCAGTAACATACTCTAATGTATCACAAGCTCTTTCAGATGTAGATGAATAGGCATGATCAAAGGTTATGTTATTACTCTTAAAATACTCTCCAGCAATGATAGCTTGTTTAACTCCTAGATTAGTTAATGGAGCATCACACCATCCTTGAACCTTTCTTCTAAGGTTAAATAGTGTTTGTCCGTGTCTCATTAAATATAATGTTTTTTTCATAAATCTCTCTCCCCCTAATTATCTAATAAGGCTTGCCAACATTTCTACTGATGAGGCTTCTTGATGATTAAAGAAAGAACTTTCTTTTTTATCTAAAGCAGAAATTTTATTCATATCATCTTCATTTAATTCAAAATCGAAAACATCTATATTCTGCAACATTCTTTCTTTCTTCACTGTTTTTGATAGTGGAACAATTCCTCTTTGAAGTAACCACCTTAAAATAACTTGTGCAATTGATTTACCATACTTATTTCCAATTGACTTTAAGGTAGCATTATCAAATATTCCATTTTTTCCTTCTGCAAATGGAGCCCATGCCTGTAGTTGTACCCCGTACTTGCTATTATAGTCCTGTGCCATTAATTGTTGATGGAATGGATTAATTTCAATTTGGTTTACTGCTGGTGTTACTTCATTGAATAAAGCTAAGTCAACTAAACGATCTGGATAAAAGTTTGATACACCTATAGCCTTAATTTTCCCCTCTTTATATAAATCCTCCATAGCTCTATAAGTTCCATAGTAATCATTTAGTGGTTGGTGGATTAACACTAAGTCTAAATAATCTAACTTCATTTTCTTTAATGAAACTTCTATAGATTCTTTTGCTTTATCATATCCTCCATTACTAATCCATACTTTAGTTGTAATAAATAATTCTTCTCTAGATACAAATGATTTAGCAATAGCTTGTCCAACCCACTCCTCATTTCCATAGGATTGTGCTGTATCAATTAAGCGATATCCAACATCAATAGCATCTAGTACAGCCTTAATGCATTCTTCTTTATCTGTAATTTGAAAAACTCCAAACCCAACTGCTGGCATTTTTATACCATTGTTTAATGTTATATATTCCATTTTTACCTCTCCTTTATTTTTATTATTTTATTCTATATAATATATACTATCAGTCGGTAGTAACTACCGAGCAAGTTTTTTTATTATTGGGGAGTGATTTTATGTTTACACCAAAAGGGGTATGTGAGGAAGTAGGAATATCTTACGAAACATTAAAGTTTTACTGCAAGGAAGGTTTAGTTCCAAATGTGAAAAGGGATAAAAATAATTATCGTATTTTTGATGAGAAAAACATTGCATGGTTAAAGGGATTACAATGTTTAAAGAAGTGCGGTATGAGTATTAAGGATATGAAATTATATATGAATTATTGTATGGAAGGTCCATCTACAATTCCTGAAAGAAAAGAAATGCTTAACAAATTAAACGAATCTTTAGTGAAAAAAATTAATGACCTTAATGAATGTATTGATTTTATTGAAAATAAACAAACATTCTATGATGATGTATTAGATGGAAAAATAAAATATATAAGCAATTTAATTGATATAGAAGATTAATAAAGCCAATGACTCTTTTAAAGTCATTGGCTTATTTCTATTTTGCTTTATTTTTAAATATTAGCTTAGCTACAAATGCACCAATTAATGCAGGTATAATCCAATTAAAACCTAGATTATTAAAAGGAAGCTTGTGTATAAAACCTATATTAATACCGAAGCTATCTATAACAGTTAATGCACTAATAACAAGTGTGATATAAGCTGCCCCCTTGAACATGCTGTCAGTAGTAAATATTTTTGGCATAGAACTAAGTAAAACTAAAATGATAGCAACAGGATATAAAACTGTAAGTATTGGCACTGCAATAGCTATTATCCTATCAACCCCTAGGTTGGACATTATTGTACTGTATATGCATATCCCCATTACTAAGTACTCATATTTAATTTTATTCTTTGTTAAATCTGAAAAGTACTTAGCAGTAATTGATGTTAAACTTGCTGCAGTTGTAAAACATGCACAAGCAACAATTATACCTAATAATATAGTTCCTAAGTTTCCTAATAAACCTCTAGTTATAGTAGATAATAGCTCTGTTTGAGACATTAATCCATTATAACTATTTGACATAGTTGCTCCTAAGAACGCTAGTCCACCATATACAACTATCAATCCAATTCCAGCTATTAAAGAAGCCTTAATAGTAAGACTAGCTACTTCCTTTTTATCACTGTATCCCCTACTTTTAAATGAGGCTATTATAAAGGCAACTACTCCACCCATTCCTAAGGCATCCATTGTTTGATACCCTTGTGTAAGTCCATGGGCAAATAAACTTTCTGAATTTATATCTGTTCTGATATCTCCAAGGGGAGAAATTATACCCTTCACAATTAGAACAAATAATGTAACTAAAAGTACTGGGGTTAAGTATTTTCCAATAATGTTTACAGTCTTAGATGGCCTCATTGTTAGTAAAAATACTAGTGCAAAGAAAATAATTGAAAATATAACTTTATTAAAATCACCAAATATAGGTGCTATACTTAGCTCAAAAGTTGTAGCACTAGTTCTAGGAATAACAAGTATTGGTCCTAAACAAAGCATCATGATAAGTTCAATTCCAATACCAAACCTTTTACCTGCACGACTAGCGATATTTTGGTATGATCCTGCCTTTGCAATGGCATAAATAGATAAAAGTATTATTCCTATATCTGCCACAATAAATCCCATAAAACTAGTTAACCAATTACTACCTGAAGTTGCTCCCAAAAATGGTGGAAATATTAAATTTCCTGCCCCAAAAAAGTTAGCAAATAGCATAAATCCTATAATTAAAACATCCATTCTTTTTCTCATTACAATCCCTCTTTCTTTAGTTTATATACAGAAAAGCCACATAGTATACACTACATGGCTTTTTATTTCTTAGGATTGAAAAAACCACATAGCATCATCTATGTGGCTTAAAAACAACAAAAATTAGCCATCATAGATACAAACAATCTCTAGTCTGTATCTATGATTAATATTACTATCTATCACAAATACAAACCTAACTATAATAGCTAAAATAATACTTATTTATTTTTACTTTCTTACTTAAGTTTATATTATTAGTCATTTTGCTTTCTTCCTTCTGTAAAAATATTATTGCTTTTTAAATTATAACTATTTTCTTCCATAGAGTCAACTATAAACAAACTTCTAAACCCTCTTTTTTATATACATATAGTTATCTCTTTTAAATATAGCTGCCCATATATCAAATAATACTCTTAAGTCACTAATAATATATCCTACTTCAAATTCAATAGTCTGATCTTCCATTATTTCAAATTCTACTAAAGGGCTGCATAGCTTACGTTCCTTAACATATACAGTATGATATCCAGGTCTTAATTCAACTTCTGTTACATCATCCTCTAATAATATTTTTTTGTTATTTTCAAATATTAAATATTTATTAGGTAAATGAGTACAATTCATTTTTCTTATAAATCTTGCTTTTCCCATATAATCACCTTCAAATTAGATTAAATAAACTATCTTATTTTATTTTAACATATATAAAACAAATCTTAGATACATTCTGTAAAGTTTATTGATATAATATATTTATAACTTTTTAGGAGGATATATAAATGACGAAAATTAAGAAAAAGTCATATTTATTGTTACTTTTTTTAATACTTGTTTTGGTATCTTTTTTAACTTTTTCAAAAAAGCAAACTATAGATACATATAATTCTAATAATTATAGTATCAAAATAAAAGCTAAAGATTCATTTTCATTTGGGCCAAATAAGATTTTTATTTACTATAAAACAAAAGATGATATATTTTATAATCATCTTTTTGATACACTTCTTTTTAATGATGGTTCTACTATAAGTAAAGATAATTTTAAAGTTGAATTTAAGAACAACAATTGTATTCTATCACTATCAGGTTGTGAAGGTAGTAGTTCATATTTGATAAGTTTTTCTGAAAATAAAGTTTCATATACTGATATATCTGGGATTCAATCTAATTAAAGTATATTTTTATTAAGAAAATATATTTAACCTATTCAACTTTAATAAATTTAAAAATTTAATTTTTCTCAAAATATTCTATTTATAGATATTGTAATCAATTAAGTATTTTGATAAAATTTTATAAGTTGTGTCTAATCTTGTATTTTTTACAAAGAAGTACATTTATTACTAACTTAGAATTTATAGATAGGAATTAAAACACATATGAGGAACAAGAATAAGAAACTAATTATTGGTGGAGCTATATTTTTTATACTTTTGGCATTTTGTACAACCCTTTTTCTATTTAATAGAAAAAAGGACAATGAGTCTTTAGTAAATAATCTCCCTCAACTAGAAGATGTGAATACAGAAGAAAATACTAATGATAATACATCTACTGAGGAAAAAAATACTGAAAATAAAACAAATGAGGATGAATTAGCAGATAATACAACATCTAAGAATGAACCAACAGAGGATAAAAACACTAAAAACAACCCATCTTCTGATAAAAAAGATGAAAATAAACCAGCTAATAAGCCTACTGTAGATACACCAAATGGTAATAAACCTACTGGAGGAGGTAGTAGTAATTCAAACCCAGGAACTAGCAAGCCACCTACAAAACCTTCTAAACCAACATATGCTGGTTTAAAAATTGGAGAAGTTCCAGCTTTACTTAAAAGCCTAGGCTATGAATACACACCCCGTTTAATACTGTACCATATATCTGAAATTAGAGAAGATGGACTTCCTTCTACTAAAGCTTCTGCTCAAGTAGTAGAAGATGGAGAACACATGCAACTTGTGAATTTGAAATTCATGGTTAATACACCTGAAATGCTTAATATAATTCAAACCCTATTAAACAAAATTGTTCCATCAGGTGCAGGCAAGCTTTTTAATATTATAACTAATAATGAATATATATCTACTCAAATCTACAAATATGATGGAAAAACTGTAAGAATTCATACAAATGGAGAAGTTCTAGATATTGATATAGATTACTTAGGAAACTATGTTAATTAACATAAAAATTTTGAAGTTACTAACTATTTAAATATAAATTCTAATCTCCCAGAAAATCAGAAAAGCTCAAACTAAAAAACTAAGTTTGAGCTTTTTATTTCTTAGGATTGAAAAAGCCACATAGTATTATCTATGTGGCTTAAGAACAACAAAAATTAGCTTTTTATTTATCAGAAAAAACAGGCTTATGGCTAAACTCAAGAGTAGTAATCAATACATTTTCAGTTTCAAATACAACAATATAATTTTTCTCATTTAGTAAACCAGATGGAACATATAAATATTGTATAGGCCCCTTACTCCAGTACCTCCCAACATTGAAACCATTTATAAATATACATCCTTTACCATACTTAGAGCAATCTATAAAAGTATCATAAATATTATCTAACTCAACTGTAAAATGATAAAACATTGGTGTATCTAATTTAGCTATATTACTTTTCTTGAATTCAATTTTAGAAATCATTTCTTCATCAAAAAGTAATGGATACTGTTCCCAACCACAATGGAAATGGTTATTTATCATAACCCCTCCCTTTATCCCTTTTCTTTGAGTCGGGCTGTTTAGCTTATGTCCATAATTTACTCTACCTAAATTTTCAACCAATATATCAACATTTATAACTTCATTTTCGCTACTAAACTCAATTTCTGTTCCTATTTCATCTTTATATTGAGTAGCAATAAGTTTTTCATCAATATATATGTGGCATCTATCAGCAGCATCTATAACCTTTATCTTTTCATCATGATGATAATTTTTTATTTTACTTCTATATAGCATATATCCATAATTGCAATCTAAATCTTCCATTCCCTTAGGATAAGCTGTCTTTACCTCTTTTGATATTTTAGAGGCAATATCCATAAGATTAACTCTTCCATCTACTTTATAACTACCAAGATTCTTTAATATTCTTTCCCTTGGAGGTAATAGTTCTATATTAGGGTAGATAGATTTCATAACTTTTTGCAATTCATAGTACTTATCACTTGGATTTCCCCACTCTGTTAATATAGCATCATAATCATATGAAGTAACTTGTGGTAAATCATTATTTCCTCTTGCAGAACATCCATTCATAAAACCAAAGTTTGTCCCACCTCTAAACATATAAAGATTAATACTTCCTACTTCAAGCATTTCCTTTACATCTTCAGCTAGATCAATTGCATCTCTACGTATGATATCTTCTCCCCATCTATTAAACCATCCATCCCAATATTCCATACACATTATAGGCCATTTTTTGCCATTTGCTTTCATATAATCCTTTAGCACTTCACAGTTCTCTTTTGATTTAGATCCAAAATTTCCAGATACAAAAATATTATCTTCAATTAATGATCCAGATTCTAATGCTTCAATCCATGTACCATCAGAAGTAAAAAGTGGAACATCTACACCATTTTCCCTCATAATTGATGCTATAATTCTTAAATATTCCTTTTCATTACCATAAGAACCATATTCATTTTCAACTTGCATCATTAAAACAGGGCCACCTTTAGTTACTTGATACTTAACTAATCTAGGTAGTAATTCATTATAATAATTTCTTACTTTATCAATAAACCTATCATCTGAACTTCTAAGTTTTATTTCCTTATCCTTTAAAAGCCATGCTGGAAGTCCGCCAAATTCCCATTCAGCACATATATATGGCGTAGGCCTTAAAATGACATATAAACCTATCTTTTCAGCAATTTGTATAAACTTCTCTATATCTTTGATTCCTTGGAAATCAAATTTCCCTTCATATGGCTCATGAATATTCCAAGGAATATACGTTTCAACTGTATTAAATCCAAGTGCTTTTAAATTAAATAATGTATCTTCCCATTGAGAATAATGTATTCTAAAATAATGAACAGCTCCAGATAAAATTTTAAATTTACTATCATCTAAATAAAATTCTTCTTTTATTTGAAACTTAGCCATTAAACATTCTCCTTATTAGCCATTTTAACGAAAGGTAAGTAAACTGCTATAGAAATTGCTAAATTTACTAATGATAATATAATTGCTCTCCAGTCAAATCCTGTAGAGAAGAAACCATATAATACAGGTGGCATAACCCATGTAACATTTTGAGTAACTGGTGCTACCCATCCAAAGCTTGTAGCCAAATATGAAACTGTTGCCATTAATGTAGGTGATAATATAAATGGTATAAATAAAATTGGGTTCATTACTGTAGGTAATCCATACATAACAGGCTCTCCTATATTAAATAGAACCGGAGCTATTCCAAGTTTCGCCACCTCCCTATAGTGACTATTTCTAGATTGCCAGAATATTGCTATTAATAAACCTAATGTACCATACCATACAAATGATCCATATGATACACTTGTCCATAAATATGGAATTGGTTGATTGTTTTGGAAAGCTTCCATATTAGCTAATAATGTAACTCCAAATAACCCTTCCATAATTGGTGCCATAACGTTTCCACCATGAATACCAAAAAACCAGAATAATTGCGTTAAGAATGCTATAAGAATAACTGCAACAAAGCTTTGTGATAGGCCTAACAATGGAGTTTGAAGTACTTTATATATCCAATCAATTAATAATTCTCCAGTAATTCTATTAAATATATATACTAATATAGCTACAACATATAATGCAACAAAACCAGGAATTATTGATAAAAAAGGTTTTGCAATAGCCGGTGGAACTGTATCAGGTAATTTAATTGTCCAATTCTTCTTCATTAATTTACTATAAATAACACAAGCTATAAACCCAACAAGAATTGCAGTAAAATATCCATTTGAATTAATCTGATTTCCTGAAATAAGACCACTAACTGTAACAGAAAGACTATTTCCTTCAACAACTATATCTTTAATACCTTCAAAAAGTCCTGATAATACTTGTCCATCAGCATCAGGTAATTGAATAGTTTTAGTAATTGAATTGCCAATAGCTATTATAAAAGCTGAAAGTGCAACTATACCAGATGATAGTGTGTCTGTATTATAAATCTTAGCTATATTTACACCCAAAGAAAAAATAAATAATAACGATACTATAGCTAAACTTCCTTTAAATATTAAATTATTTATATCTACAAACCAACTGAATGTTTCTGGAATAAAAGTATTTCCAAATTGTCCAGGTACATCTACTAAAAATGCATTTAACAAAAGTGCAATAGATCCTGTCATAACAACAGGCATAGTACCTATAAATGAGTCTCTAAGAGCTATTAAGAATTTTTGATTAGCTATTTTTGAGGCAATAGGTAGTAAATACCTTTCAATGGATTCCATAATTTTATTCATTGTATCTCTCCTTACAATTATATTTTTCTTTTTGCAAAATAAAAATAATAGTTAATCGTTTTCTTTAAGCGTAGATTACAGCTATTAATAAGTCCTCTATAATTAACTTAAACTTACGATTAATTCTTTAAAAGAGATTATACTTATTAATCAAACAAAAAATCCTCCCTCCTCCCCTTTTGATTGATTATAAATAATTATTTATATGGTATATATCCCTTTTAAATACTAGTTATTGATAATAATTTGTTATCAACAACTTCTAAAAGAAGTATAATTTACCAAAAATAATTTGTCAATATAAATTATTTTTTATTTTGTTCTTTCTTAGCTCTTCTACAAGCGATACATCTTGTAGGCTCATTTGTAAATCCTTTTTCTTGGTAGAATTCTTGTTCTCCTACTGAAAATACGAATTCACTTCCACAATCTCTACATACTAATGTCTTATCTGTCATAAATATTCCTCCTAAAATTAAAGATTCTAAATCGATATATAATCTCTAATTTTCAAGAAACTATTTACCTAAATGAAACTTTTTTGTTAGCTTTTGGCTACCTTCTTATAATAACACAGCTTTAACATTATTACAAGACATTTATTTAAATAATACAAATAAATTTTATTTAACCTCATAATCCATACTTTATTATGTTAAAAATCATGTTTTGAAATTTCTCTAGGCCATGCAAGTAAACTCTTTCTTGATATCCTTAACTGCTTCTCTTTTGGAAAGTGTAAATCACAGAAGTAATTATGATAATTAGCCGTCCATACATACTTGTCCCATGTTCTTATATTCTTTTTACTCAAGCTTAGCATTTCTTCAATTTTAGCTTTATGCCTCATAAGTAATTCTATTTGCACTTTTTCAAACTCATATTCATTATTACATTCTGTATAATATTTAAATATAGTATTTAAATAATTTAAAAACCACTGTCCATCACTACCAATAAGTATTTTCTTATGTTGTGGAGCAACATCATCATAATTATTTATATATTTTTGTAATCTGCCCACCGTCTTATCATCTAATACAATTCTTGGATAGCAAGCTAAATTACTCTCAGTATTATGTGCATCCAAAAGAGCTGGACCAAAAACAATATCTTCATTTATGTAAAATTCACCAACACTTACTCCTCCTCTAACAAAGAGACCTTCTAGTGCCAAGTTAAATTGATATTCTGATACATTATCAAGTATTTCATCTAATTCTTCTTCCCCATCATCTTTTATAGGGTATCCAACAATCATATTATCAGTATATATTTTTATCTTCCCCTGACTATACTTATTTGGAATTATACACTGCTTGTTCTTATTTATAAGAGAGCTAATCTCATTGAGAAGTTTATTTCCATATCCCTTACTACAAGAGTCTACTATCATTTGTGAAAATCCTAATATATCTATAGTACATACCATAGAATTAATAAGCTTTGGATTTTCTTGATCATATTTTTGCATACTTATTTAAACACATCCTCACCTAAATTCATTCTATTCCTTCTATTTTAGCATGTGAATTAATCTACTGTGAAGATACACCTTATGAATTTACATATTTAAGAGGAAAAACTTGTTTATTATTGTAAAACATTCTATTATATTATTATATTTTAACACCTAAAGATAAAACACATTAAATCTACACCAAGATAAATGGAGGTTTTTTATGCAAAATATGAAATATTATTATGACTTTTCAGGCCAAAGATTTGGCTATCCCTTAAGCTTAAGTATTAATAGTTTTAGTAGAGAAATATTTTCTCGTCATAACAGTCTAGAAATAACCTATGTTTTAAAGGGAGAATATGAGGTTATTACAGAAAATTTCTCTCATATAATTAAGGAACATGAACTAGTAATCATTGCACCTAATGATATTCATATAATTCGCCAACATTCTAACGAAGAGAATGTAATATTAACCATACATATTGATTTTTCTTTATTTCCCCCAGCAATGGTAGGAGAAATAGGACAAGCCTATGAATCAATTGTTTGTACCAACAAGAAAAACTTACATTTATTAAAAAAATTAAAAATTCAAATAGGTAAGTTATTTAGAATTCTATTAAGTGATAGCAATAATTTATTTGAACTAAATACAAGTATGATGGAGATAATTTATACAACTTCTAATCACATGCAATATCCTATTGAACGCTTGCCTACTCAATCTATTCATAGAGAAAATTATATGAAGGCTATTCAGTACATAGACAAGCATTATAAGGAAGATTTGCGTTTAACTGATGTGGCAAACACTCTAATGTTTAGTGTTTCTTATACCTCAAAGCTATTTAAAAGGTATACAGGTATTTTATTTGTAAAATATGTTGCATTAGTAAGAATTCGTGAATCTATAGAAGATTTATTAGAAGGAAAAAAATCTATTGAGCAAATTGCTGCAGACTGTGGAATGCCAAATTCTAAAGCTTATACTAAAGCTTTCAAAGAACTTTATGGAATTGTTCCTAGCCATTATCGTAAAAAGTTCATCAATAATATGAAGATTAATGATGATAAGAAAGAACAGCTAATGTCTTTAGATAATAACCAAAAACAGCTACTTCAGCCTCTGTTAGAAGGTATTGAAAACACCATTTATGAGGATGCTGGTGTAAAAATCAAAGTTGAAGAAAAACATATCATTTGTTCCATTCAATGTGATAAATATGTGAATAGTACTATATCCCATTGCAATGATGAGATTGTTATAGATATTGCTAGTGTTTAAAACTAATGATTTTTAATCCACCTTATGGCTTTATATTATAGGCAGTTTTTTGCCTTAATCTAAAAATATAATGACATATTTTAACCTTTAACATCAATCTAGGACAAGGATACTGGTTAAGCAATATGGTACCATCAAAGAAAAGGAGATGATACTATGCAAAAATATAGTCATTTATTTTCACCTATTAAAATTGGTGAAACAACAGTTAAAAACCGTATTTTTATGCCACCAATATCTACAAATCTAGCAGATAAGGGTTATGTAACAGATACTTTAGTTGAACATTACGCTGCAAGAGCAAAAGGTGGCGTTGGTCTTATTGTCACTGAAGTAACTACTGTTGAACCTGTTTATACATATCTACCTGGAGATATGTCCATATGTGATGATTCCTATATTCCAGGTTGGAAGAAGCTTACTGATGCAGTACATAAGTATGGTGCAAAAATTCTTCCTCAATTATTCCACCCTGCTTATATGGCTTTTCCTATTCCAGGAACTCCACGTTTAATTGCACCATCAAATGTTGGACCTGCATATGCAAAGGAAGCACCAAGACCAGTAACTATACCAGAGTTAAAGGTTATCATAAAACAGTTTGGTGAAGCAGCTTTAAGAATTAAAAAAGCTGGTGGAGATGGTGTTGAAATTCACGCTGCTCATGCCCATGGTTTACTAGGAGGTTTCCTATCTCCACTATATAATAAAAGAACTGATGAGTATGGCGGTGATATCAATGGCCGTTTAAAATTAACCCTAGAAGTTATTGAAGAAGTTCGTAAAATTTGTGGAAAAGACTTCATTATTGATGTAAGAATTTCTGGTGATGAATACTGTGATGGAGGGTTAAACCTTAACGATGGAATATATATTGCCAAACAGTTAGAGAAAGCTGGAGCTGATATGATTCATGTATCTGGAGGTACTACTATAATGCGTGGTAGTTCAATACCAGCACCTGGTACAAAACAAGGTTCTCATGCTAAACTAGCAGAAGAAATTAAGAAACACACATCAATTCCAATAGCTACTGTTGGAAGAATAACTGAGCCTTGGATTGCTGATGAGTTAATTGCTAATGGTAAGGCAGATATATGCATGATTGGAAGAGCTAATTTATGTGATCCTGAATTTGCTAATAAGGCTGAAAAAGGTATGGACAAGGATATACGTCCATGCATAGGTTGTCTTCGTTGCTTAAATGGTATTATGTTTGGAAAGCGTGTTGCTTGTACAATCAACCCTTCTCTTGAAATTGACAATGAAGATACTATTAAACAATCAAACACAAAGAAAAGAATACTTGTTATTGGTGGTGGACCTGCTGGTATGGAAGCAGCTTATGTTGCAAAGAAAAGAGGTCATGATGTAGTTCTTTGTGATAAAAATGAAGAACTTGGTGGACTTATGAAGTTAGCTTCTGTACCAATTGCTAAACAAGATCTTGCAAAGGTTACACAATATATGGTTAGAAAGCTTGAAGAAGCTGGAGTTGAAATTCGTTTAAACTGTGAAGTTAATAAAAATATGTTACAAAATGAATTTGCTGATTATGAAGTGGTTATGAGCAATGGTGCTTCCCCTGTTGTTATACAGCCATTTACAACATTTAAACATTGGGCAACTGCTGATGATATTCTAGGTGGAAAAGCATTCCCTGGTCGTAGAATTGTGGTTATTGGTGGCGGTTCTGTAGGTTGTGAAACTGCAGATTACCTAGCACCTCTAGTTTATGACCGTCTACCTAGAGATAGAAAAGTTACTGTAATTGAAATGGCTCCAGAAGTTATGTCTACTGAATCAGGTCCAGGTAGAAGCTTACTTGTGCAACGTATGATGAAAAAAGGAATAGAACTAATTTGTAACGCTAAGGTTGAAAAGGTAGAAGAGAATAAAATCTACTACAGCATAAATGGTGAAACTCACTGCATTTCTGATGCTGATACCCTTATCTTTGCAGTAGGTTATCGTCCAGACAAAGCATTAGCTGACACCTTAAATGAACTTAAAATAACTTATCACACTATTGGAGATGCAAATAGTGTTGGAACAATACAAGACGCTATCCACGCAGGATATGATCTTGCTAAAGAATTGTAATATAAAGAGCATATGACTTTTTCACTAAAGTCATATGCCCTTTTTTGACTTACTCCTCTTTTCTAATGTCATCTTCATTAATATGCTGTATTCCTTCAAATATAAGATTCATTAGCTCTGTTAGGTTTTCCCATTGGGATTTCTTTGAATCAAGATAATAAAAGTTTTTTGTTCCTTCTCTTCGTACATTCACAATTTCTGCTTCTTTAAGTATTTTAAGATGATGAGATACAGCTGGGCGTGATAGATGTGTTTTCTCTGTAAGCTCTCCCACTCGAATTCCATTAAAATCACTTTCTAATAGTGCAAGTAAAATTAACTGTCTTGTTTCATCACCTATAGCAGAAATAGCCTTACGGCATGTTTTAAACTTTGATGCTATATCATCTAATCTTTCCCTACATTCTTTTTCCATAAAACCACCTCACACTTATAAGAATCTTACATTAGCCCTCTCTTTTTGTGCAGTACGTCTGTATCTTACATCTGGATATCCAAGAACTAAGGTTGTAACCACATAATCATTGTGCTTTAAATTTAAACTTTTTCTTAATTTCCTCGAATTATTTACTACAGTTGTAAAAAATCCACTATATAATACACCCAAGCCATAGGACTCAGCCATTAATGCCATATTTGAAGCTGCAAGTGAACCACTAATCTTATCTTTAGTTAATACCATTATTGCAACAGGAGCCCCTTTGAAAAAAAAATTATCATCAATTGTAACTTCTTTTGCACTTTTCATAAAAAGACTTACAATTGGTTTTATTCTTCTAAAAAACTTCACTGCTATTTCCTCATATTTACTCTTGTTCTCATCTAAAACAATATATGATACATCTTGTGAATTTTTAGCACTAGGTGTAAATCTCCCTGCCTCAATAATTTGCTGTATAATTTCTGAAGGAACTTCTTTATTTTTAAACTTACGAATAGTTCTTCTAGATTTAATTGCCATTAATAATTCATTTGAATCTACAGTAGTTTCATTCTTAATTTCAATTGGCTCATCATCAAATCCTGTTAGGGTAATAGCTGCTGTTGGACATATTGCTGAACAATGACCGCACTTTATACAGTCTTGATTTTTAATTACAGACTTTTTATCTTTAATAGTTATATTATTTACTGGACAATCATTTTCGCAAAGGCCACACCCAATACAAATATCCTTATTAACTTCAATTATGTGTTGTTCTTTCATAATATATTCATTCCCCTTTCGTTTATAGGTTTAAACTATTATATCATTTAAATTTCTTAAAATTTCATTGGTAAAGAATCTCTTTACCAATACTATTTTTTTTATTTTATCTGCTATAATTGGTAGCAAACATTAATAATAACAATTCCTAAGGGAGGATTTAAATTTATGATTTTGTATTTTTCAGGTACGGGTAACAGTGAATATGTAGCTAAAAGAATTGAAAAAGAGATTAAGAGTGAATCATTAAACCTATTTAAAAAAATCCGAAATAATGATTATTCTTCTTTAACCTCTCATAACCCATGGATTATCGTTGTACCAACTTATGCTTGGCGTATTCCTCGCATTGTACATGAATGGCTAATAAAAACAGAACTACATGGAAATAAGGATATTTATTTTGTAATGACCTGTGGAGGCTCTAATGGTGATTCAGGTAAATATTTAAATAAACTATGCCTAGATAAAGGGATGAATTATAAGGGATGTACTTCTATAATAATGCCTGAAAATTATATTGCACTTTTCAAGACACCTGATAAAAATGAAGCCCTTAAAATAATAGAACAAGCCCAACAAAGCATATTAAATACAATAGAATACATTAGAAGTGATCTATCATTTCCAGAACCTGAAATAACATTTAAGGATAAACTTAACAGTAGTTTTATAAATACAATTTTTTATCCAATGTTTGTTCATTCAAAAAAATTCTATGTAACAGAGGAGTGTATTTCATGTGGAAAATGTGAAAATATCTGTCCATTGGGAAATATTAAACTTCAAAATGGGAAACCAAATTGGGGAGAAAATTGTACTCATTGTATGGCATGTATTTGTCGATGTCCAAAAGAGGCTATTGAATATGGTAAACATAGTAAGGATATATCAAGGTATACTTGTCCTAAATAAAAATATAAAGAGCATATGACTTTTTCACTAAAGTCATATGCTCTTTCTCTACTAATAGGTTCTCTTCCAAATAGATTTACTAAACATAATAAGCATTGGATAAATTTCTAATCTACCAGCAAGCATACAAAATGATAATACAAGTTTACTTAAATCTGAAAATGCTGAAAAATTCCCTGTAGGTCCAACCATCTCAAAGCCTGGCCCTACATTACTTATTGAAGTTAATACAGCCGTTGATGTTGTAATTAAATCAAAACCATCAAAGGAAACAATTATCATTCCAATAAGTGCTATTACAGCATAGGCTCCTAAAAATAAAAACACACCTGATATTATTTCTTCATCTACAACTTTACCATCCATTTTCACACTTTTCACTATCTTTGGATGAAGTATCTTATCTATTGCACGCCTTATGCTTTTTAGCATTATTACTATTCTAGTAGTTTTTACTCCACCACCTGTAGACCCAGCCATAGCCCCTGATATCATAAGAATTAATATAATCATCTTACTTAAAGTGGGCCATAAATTAAAATCTACTGTAGCATAACCAGTAGTTGTAATTATAGAAGCTACTTGGAAAGATGATTGCCTAATTGACTCTCCTATTCTACCACCATTAAATCCTAATATATTAATAGTAATAAATACTATTGCAAATCCAATCATTAATAAATAATACCTTAATTCTTCACTTTTAAAGAAACTTTTAATACTTCCCCTTAAAGCTTGGAAATATAAAGCAAAATTCACTCCAAATAGTATCATAAATATTGTAATTATCCACTCAACAGCTGGATTGTTAAAGGCTGCAACACTTGAATTCATATTGGAGAATCCTCCTGTTCCAGCTGTTCCTAAAGCATGAATTATAGCATCATAAAAGGAAAGCCCTGCAACCATTAACAGTACTGTTTGTATTATAGTTAATACAAAATATATTATGTACAATATCTTTGCGGTTTCTTTTAACCTTGGAACTATTTTACCTGGATTAGGTCCTGGACTTTCTGCCCTTAATAAATATATTGTATTAGAACCTAAAGAAGGTGCTATTGCTAAAATAAATATTAAGAATCCCATTCCACCTATCCAGTGGGTAAAACTTCTCCAAAATAATATTCCTCTAGGCAAAGACTCAATCTCTGTAAGTATTGTTGCTCCTGTAGTTGTAAAACCTGATACTGTTTCAAAAAATGAATCTACAAAAGATGGTATTGCACCACTTATAACAAATGGTAGTGCTCCAAAAGCTGCTATTACAATCCATGATAATCCTACTGTAAGGAATCCTTCCTTCTCATACATTTCTTTATCCCTAACCTTAACACAACGTAATATCAAGGCTAAAGGTAACATTAAAATTATAGTAAAAAGAAATGCCCTAGCATCCCCATCTCCATAATATAAGGCTACACCAAGTGGAATTATCATAAGCAATAATTCATATAATAGTACATTCCCAATAAATCTTAACATCATTCTATAATTCATTTTGACTACCACCTATAAAATATATCATCAACTTGTAATAACTTCTTATCTTTAGACACAATAATTACTCTATCATTTATCTTTAGGCAATCATCACCAGTTGGAATTATAATCTTATTGTTTCTAACAATTGTTACTACTAATGCATTTTCATTAAACTCCAAATCTTTAAATTTTTCACCTATATTAGTTGTATCATTGCCAATTATAAACTCTACAGCTTCAGCTTTATCATTACAAATTCTATATATATTCTCTATAAAACTCTTTTTCTTATTCTTTAAAGATCTTGCATATCTCAATATTTTATAGGCAGTAACTGACTTTGGATTTACCATAGTATTTATTCCTACAGCTTTTCCAATATCTCTATAATTATCTCTTGTAATTTTAGTAATTACATTACTTACAGACTTATTGTAAGCTAAAATAGAAGCTATTATATTATCCTCATCTCTTCCTGTTAAAGTAATGAAACTTTCAACTTCTAAAAGATTTTCAGATAATAAAAGCTCCTCATCCATACCATCCCCATTTATTATTATTGAGTTTGGTAAAAGTTCAGTAAGCTCTTCACAAATAGCTAAATCCTTCTCTATTATCTTGCATTTAACTCCAACTTCATTTACTATTTTAGCAAGGTAATATGCAATCTTACCTCCACCAACTATCATAGCTCTCTTAACTTTTTTCTTATATTTCCCAAGCTTATTAAATAGGTTTTGAATATCCTTGTGCTCACCTATTACATAAACCTTATCATCTTTGTTAAAAACATAGTCTCCCTTTGGCATGATAAATTCATCATTTCTTTCCACACCGCAGAAAAGTACATTTCCTCTTATAAAGCGAATTTCGCTTATCTTCTTTCCTTCAAGAGCTGTATCTTCAGCCTTAAATCCAACTAAATTTACCTTACCATCAGAAAAATTATCTATACTACATACTGATGGATACTTAATAAGTTTAGCTATTTCTATTGCTGCAGCCTTTTCTGGATTTATAACTAAATCTATACCAACAGCTTCTGTTAGAAGAGTTATCTCTTCATCATAGCTTGGATTTCTTACTCTCGCTACTGTATATTTAGCACCTAATTTTTTTGCTGCAAGTGAACAAAGCATATTTAATTCATCACTATCTGTAACAGATATTAATAAGTCTGCCTCCCTAACTCCAGCTTCTTCAAGAACCTTTAAGCTAGTTGCATTACCTTTAACACACATTACATCAAGATTATTATTTACATGCTCTAAAGCACAATCTTTCTTATCTATAATAGTTATATTATCCCCATCAATAGATAGATATTGAGCTAAAGTATAGCCTACTTTACCTGCACCAACTATAATAACGTTCATTTCATATCTCCTTATACTTCCAATACTAATCTGTTGAACAATAAATCCATTATACAACACAAAGATTATTTATTCTATCTATAAAATAATTAAAAAATAAAGATAAATTATTTATGTAAAAATGCCTATTGTTTCGATTTGACGTTTTTATTGTTATAATATAGTTTTTCTATGTTTTCTGCCACTTTAGATAACTTGTGAAATATAAGTAAATCAATTAAAAAGGTGTGGCGGATATTTATTTCCCTTGTTCCGTCGCAAGCTCCAAGTCACATGGAAACAAATATTCACCCCACGCATACTAAAGGTAAGGAAATTATAAAATTACTATCCTTTATTTTATATTTTTTAATATGAAAATGTAATAATACCTTTGATTTATAGCTAATTGAAATTTGATAATTTACTAGACAGTAAAAAAGCTGACCCCTGTGCAATACAGAAATCAGCTCCTAGCTCTTTAAAGTAACATTTATATTCACTATCTTTCTTTAATATTCATATATTGATACATAAAACAATATAGGATGTATTAATATGACAATATCAAACAAAATAGTTTATAAGACACTTATTATATCTGGTAAAGTGGTTGAATATACTTTTGATAAGTTTACTAAAAACTCAGATAAGGTTAATTCTAATACCCTTCTTAACATTCTATCTCTAAATAGTTCAAGCGAATATGGCTTAAAATATAACTTCAAAAAAATTCACTCTGCTGAAGAGTATAAAAACACTGTACCTATTACAACTTATACAGATTACGAAAAATATATTGATAAGATGGCTAATGGGGAAAAAAATATATTGGTAAACTATCCAATTAGTTATTTTGGACACACCTCTGGCACTACTGGAAGTCAAAAATTAATTCCTGTAACAAAAAAATCTCAAAAATTTGCAGCTAAATATATGGCACTTTTAGTGCCTAAGTTTTCTTATAACAACTTTAAATATGGATATACTTATGGACGTGGCTTAATGATTTCTGACATAGTTATGACTACCTATACCAAGGGAGGTACCCCTATTTGTTCTGCCACTTCAGGAGGAATGAAAAGTATTAAACCAATACTTTCACTAATGTACACCTCCCCAATAGAAGTTATGGAAATAAAGGATAGAGAAACATCTTTATATCTTCACCTATTATTTGCTTTAAAAGAGAAAAACTTAATGTATATAAGTGCTGTATTTATATCTAGCATTTTAGATCTTCTAAGATTTCTTGAAGATAATTACAAGAAACTAATTAAGGATATTAGAACTGGCTCAATAAATTATTCAGTAAAAATAGACTCTAAAGTTAAAGAAAAATTAAACAAGCTATTAAAACCTGATGCAGCTAGAGCTGATTTTTTAGAAAAGGAATTCTCAAAGGGACTTCAAGGAATATGTAAAAGAATTTGGCCAAAACTTATTTATATAGCTACAGTAACAGGTGCAAATTTCTCAGTTTATGATGATAAGGTGAATTACTATACTGATTATATTCCTATTTACTCACCTGCCTATGCTGCAACTGAAGGAATGATTGGCATAAATCCCTATGCTGAAAATATTAGTTATGTAGTTACACCTGATACAGTTTTCTTTGAATTCATACCTTTAGAACACTGTAATGAAGTATCACCTTCAACTTATAACATTAATGAAGTAAAGATTGGAGAAATATATGAAATTGTTCTTACAAATTATTCTGGACTTTATAGATATAGACTAGGTGATGTTGTTAAAGTAGTTGGATATTATAATAATTCTCCTAAAATTGAATTTCTCTATAGAAGAAATCAAATATTAAATATGGTTTCTGAAAAAACAACAGAGGATCACCTAACTAATAGTATAAAAAATACTATGAAAGCTTTGAACTTAAGCTTATTAGACTATACTACATTAGCTGACAATACACGCTCTCCTGGTAGATATGTTTTCTATATAGAGATACAAGAACAAGCATCCTTACCACTAAAAAATAAAATTGAACAATTATTAGATAAAGAACTTAGAAAATCAAATTTAGCTTATGGAAGATTTAGAAGTAATAATCGTTTAGCAAATCTAAAAGTAATAATTGTAAAGCCAAAAACTTTCTATAAAATAAAAGAGTTTTTACAAAATAAAGGTGTATCTAAAAATCAAATTAAAGTTCCTAGGGTTATAACAACTAATGAAAGAATTAAAAATATAATTAAAAATGAAATAATTAATTTATAATTTTATATAAGAATAGCTAGTAAAACTTTTATAGTTTCACTAGCTATCTTTATATCTTGAAACAATATTTTAATTAACTATACAAACTTTTTAGCCCTAAATACATAGGATACACCTCAAGATAGCTATTTATTGACGCTATTGAGTTATATACTTTATCTAGTTTCTTGTTTATTGCTTCTTTAGCTTTTTCTTTATCTCTAACCTTCTCAAATTTTACCATCTTATTTAATACTTCATATATTTCCTTTTGTCTACTTACTTCTCTTCCATAAGCTTTGTCCACTCTCAACATGTCCTTCACAGTTTTAAGAAGTTCTTTTATATTTGTATCCTCATATACTGACAGAACCATTGGATCTGTTACCTCATATTCTAAAAGCTCCTCATCATCTTCAATATAGTCAATATCAGGGTTTATATATAAAGCAGCCTCAAACTTTTGTATATCTCCAGTCATTATATGAGCATAGGCATTTTTCAAGAAACTATTTGAACATCCATCACTTTCTCTTGGAGTTTCAAAATACTTTTCTTCTACCTCACCCTTAAGATATCTAGAACTTTCTTTAAAATAATATTTAGACTTTTCATCATACTTCATTAAACTAAACATAAGAGCAAGCTCAAATAATCTATATCCTAATGTAAGGAAACCAATTTCTTCTTCATCCTCATCATATTCACTTGTTTTTTTCTCAACAGATTCTCTAAATTGCAATGCTATCTTTTCTGAATCCTCTAATATTTCTTTAAGCTTGTCATTATTTTTTAATTCATATTGTATATAGAATAAAGTATTTAACTCTGATAAGTACTGTGAAAAGTCATCTGCCCTCTCTAGTTTTTCTTTATTTTTAGAAAGATAAATTTCTGCATTATGCTTTAATACCACTAGGTTGTTTATAAAGTCTTTCTTATTTTTTAATTTCTTAGGCTTTTCCATAAGAATTCTAATGTCTTCATCCTTTAGGTTTTTAATTAAATCTTTCTCCTCATTAGATAATGTAGTTACTGCTTTTACCTTATTAAAATCTAAAAGACTTTCATCTGCTTTAACTATTTTATGAGGCTTGTCTATGATGTCACCAAAAACCTCTGGAAAAGTTATTGATAAATCTACTAACATTATGAAATCAAAAACCACATTAAAGTAATCACTTTCAATAGCTTTTTGTGCATAATTTAAGGCTAACTTTTTATATTCTTCCTTATTTTCATCCTCTGTCAAGTAAAGATACAATGAATAATACATCTTTAGCAAAAACTCATCATTTTTTTGTAATAGCGTCCTACTCTTTTAGTTACGTATAAATCACATAATACTGAATATATGGATTCATCCATACTACAATAATCCCATTTAAAGGTTTTTATTTCATTTTTACTCATAGCTTCTCTATCTCTTGTTACTACAGTATAGATAGGCTTTTCATATTTTTTAAAAACCATAATTTCATGTATTTTCTTAGTAACTCTACTATATCCAATCACACTATAAAACCTAGTAAGTTCTTTACACCACTTCTCATTTTTCTTCATATCAGTATCAAATATTCCATTTTGAAACTCGTCGCTACTTAATAGTTCTATATAAGTTTTTTCATTGCCAAAAATATGTGCCACTAATCCATAAATAAAAAAGTCTGAAGCTATGCTCTGATTTTTATTTCCCAAGTTGTTAGCAGTCTTAATTTCCTCTACATCTAAATTTAAGTTTTTCTTAAAATCAAACTCTTCCCTATTTATTGGATTTTTGAATAAAATATCATAGATAAATTTTCTTACTTTTGGTCCTCTAGGCTCTTCACTAAACTGTCTGAACTTCTCTTTAATTTCATTTTCTGATAAACTTGAAAATCTATTCATTTTCTCCCCCCCTTTTAGTACTTCCACCTATAATGATATAACTTATAATCGCTAAACCAGCTTAATTTCCCCTTCTTTATGCTTGGTCTAGAATTATGAACTACAAAAGGCACCCCATCGCTATCTCTCTCTTTTGTTACCATGCCAACATGTTGATAAGGCTCAAGAAATAAAATAATATCTCCAGGCTGCCATTGTTTTAAATTATCAACATTCTCTGGTATCACTTCACTCGTTAAGGTGTCACAATATTTATCAAAATACACCATTAAATTAGGTACTCTTCTAAAATCAATATGAGGATCTGCCTTATCCTCTATTCTCCAATAATCATCTATATTATTTTTAATATCCTTATCTACTAAGCCCTTTAAGTTTATATCTATTGAAGAAAAAGCTCTCCATATAACATCAGTACAAACTCCCTCATCCTCTGGTGGATATCCCCCTACATAATAGGCATCCACATATTTTGTATTTGAATCTAGCTGCTCTTCTAAATTATTTGAAATATCAATTGGATCTGGAACCCCATTATTATTTCTATCAGCTCTTGAGTATTCCTCTGGGACCTCTATCTTATTCACAAATGGTTCAACCTTTTCTGCAACCTCTGGTTTAAATTTTTTAAGAACTAAAACAGTTGCTGTAGTTACTACAAACATTGTAATTAAGGTTATTATTATTTTCTTTTTCCTACTTATCATAAATTCACCCAAACCCCCTTCTAACCTTGCATTCCTTCTTGTCCATCATAATTTACTTCCTTTTTTCTTTATATCCATAATTATATAATCCATAATAAGTTTTACTTAATTCCTCCTCATGCTCACGTACCCAATGTATTAAATATTCATTAGTTAAATAGCCCTTTACATACATAATTACAATATCTATTGTTCTCATAAATCCTCCAATATTAAATATTTCTTTACAGCTAAAAAACTATGTTATTATATTTAATTTTACCACTTTATATACATAATTTCCCAAGAAATAAAAAAATGTGGAGTGGATATTTATTTGGTTTGTTCCGTGGCTAGGCTCCAAGTCACATGGAAACAAATATCCCCCCAGTCATGCTAAAGGTAAGGAAATTATAATAATACCTTTGATTTATAGATAATTAAAATTTTACATTTTCCTATATATTAAAAAAAGACCAAGCAATTTAGCTTAGTCATTGAAAAGTAATTTAATTTGAGTTTTTTTGAGAGTACTTTACCCATGTATAGAATATAAGAACTATTCCTATAATAAGGCATCCAGCACTTATTGCCTCAATAAATCCTGAGAAAAATTGTTCATAAGCTTTTTCACCAGGTTGCCATATAAGTGAATAAATTGCTGTAATAAATGATATTAATATTGCACATAAAGCTCCAATTAATGATTCATTTCTTTTTAACTTTTTAATCTCACTTAGTAATGAATTTATAGTTTTATTACTTTCTACCTCTACATTTTCTTCTTCAATATATTCACCCTTTAATAATTCACTCATAGATACATCCACCACCTTACTTATATCTTCAAATAATGAACTATCAGGTAGGCACTTACCACATTCCCTTAGTTAAAAATATTACCCTGTTTTATTACTCAATTTTTCCGATAAAGCGATAGTATATCTCGATTTCCTGTATTCTTTCACCGCTCTCGTTTATCTCTGGTGCATGAATAAGGATTTTCTCAATCATTCAGTATTCCATTTTCAAATACAGATGTTAACTGCCCCCTGCTGAGTTAACACTACTGCAAAATGCGGTTTCGCATTATAAATACAGCGTTTTCCGCTTACTAACGTCTATTGTTTCTTGTCTTTTATGCCCCCTTGTTAGATAACGGAGGCTTATAAGGCTCGCTAACGCTCGCCCAACCGCCAAAGTGAACCAGCCACTCGCCAGCAAGCTGGCGTGGCGATATGTCTTACGACCGCCACCGTGTCTGGATCACTCTGTCTGTATAATTACATCTATTTATTCAAAACAAAACTATCTAATAAAATTTTTTTACTAAATAATAATCTCATATCAAATTAACTACTACAATTTTTTTGCAGATATAAGTAACATCATAGGGCGACGCATTTCATTTTGCATTCCAGGAATATTCATCATATTTTCTGGTGGTTGAGGCTCAATAATATGCTGAAACATAAATCCATTTTGCAATAAGGTGTTAAGATATGTTGTTAGTGTTCTGTGATACTTTATTACTTTTTCTCCTAGAAATACAGCTTCTCTTTTTCCTTCATAATAATAATTATCAACTGGAAAATGAAGAATATTTCCGTCTTTGTCATAATACCAGTCTTGTGTTCCATGAGATGTAAAGACAGGGTGCTCAACAGAAAAAACAAACTCTCCACCTTTTTTTAGCCACAATGATATATTTTTTACTAATAGTTCAAAATTTTCTACATAATGAAATGCCAATGAGCTTAATATTATATCAAATGTTCCTGTTTGAAAATCTAAATCTTCCATCGCAACACACTGATATTTAATTCTCGCATCATTATTTTTTTGAATGGCAACTTCTAACATTTTGCTTGATATGTCTGTTCCCAAAACAAAGTCTGCCCCATGTTCAACTGCATATTTACAGTGCCAACCATATCCACATCCTAAATCTAAGACTTTCTTTTCTTTGAAAATAGGTAGAATTTTTTTTAATTCTGACCATTCTCCAGCACCATCTAATCCCTTTTTAGAGCGTTCCATTTCACTATATTTTTCAAAAAATTGTTCGTTGTCATATTTGTTTTCTTTCATTTCTTATTCCTCCATGTAAATGTTCTCTTAAAGTTATATTTACATGGGTTTATGCAATTTTTTGAGCAATGATACCACCACACATTTTAATCACTCCTTTATAATTTACCATGGTTGATTATAACATGGATATATAGAATCAATCATTATATATGAGTTCTTTGTTGTAAAAATTATTTTTAATATTTTATAAAGAAACTTCTTTGCAAGCAGGTAAACACATGTTATTTCTTACTTAATATTCTTTTGTTTGGGAAACTCTACATTCCCATTTAGAAACTGCTTTATCAGTTACATTTAGATGTTCTCCTAGTTCTGCCTGTGTAAGTTTTTTCTTTTTTCTAGCATCTGCTATAAATACTCCTATTTTTTTGTATCCATAATTACACCACCTTTAATATCATTATAATTTCAATGGCATTAAATCTAAACCTACCACAGGTAGAATTGGTAGAGTTAATGTAGAACATGACAATTTAAATATGAACTTTACCTAAATTTTGCGCGTACATCAATAAGTTTTAGTACATCACTAAATATTTCATCCTTATCTTCTAAATCTATCATTAACCAACGTTGCCCCATTCCCTCTTTGGTTTCATTATATATCCTCTGAATTACTGGAGATAAATTAAATAACAATTCTTCCACAGCTTCCTTTTCTTTCACTCCAACTACCACCAATACAGTGAAATAATTTTCTCTTGGATATACTGTGCATAGTGTTTTCCCAGACTTTTTAAATTTAATATTCCATCCTGACTCCCATGAACATTTACTAAACTCTACTTTATATTTTGCATTATATTCTTTAACTATCTCTGCACAGAAATCATTAAATAATGAATTTCTAATATATTCACTTATTTCACCTATGTCTGGACAATAATTATAATTTTTAATATCTATCATAGTATTCTTATTCCTTTCAAATACCTATTAATTTCTCCCAATAATTTACCATTCCAATTGTAACATAAGCCAATGATCATTTTTAATATCATTGGCCTAATTTAATATCAAGTTCTTTAATTATTTCCTCTTCACTATTATTACAACTTACTCCACCTACAATTATATTTGGCTTTGTTTTTCCATGAAAGTCACTGCCACAAGTTAAAAGTAAATTATTTCTATAAGCAAAATCCCTATAAAAATCTATTTGTTCTTCATTATGATAACTGCTATACACTTCTAATCCCTTAACTCCGCTAGCAATTATTTTTTCTAATAGATTAAAATCTTCCTTTATATTATTACCTGGATGAGCTAATATAGGAACTCCACCATTGTCTAAAATAACTTTTACAGCCTCTTCTAATGAGATAAACTTCACCTCAACATATGCAGGTTTTCCTTGATCACAAAAATCCCAATAGAAATTTACAAATGGATTATCACTTCTTGACCCATTTTTATAGTAAGGTTTAAGTAGTGGATTTTCTTGATTTTTATCAAAGCTCATTGCTGCTTCAGCTATCATTTCACCATTAACCACTCCATTTTTAGATAGCTTTTTTATCATTTCATCCTCAAAATTTATTCCTAGTTCCCTAACTAATCTCATTCTTTCTTTTGAAGCAACTTGCTCTTGTTTTATTATATTGGCTTCTATTTCTTCAAAAATATCACTTTTATAATCTATTCCATATCCTAAAACATGTAGGTTTACACCATCAATACTACAATCTAATTCAATGGCTGGAATTATTGTAATATCTTTATCTTTAATATATTCTTTCCCCTCTTCTATTCCTCTAACAGAATTATGATCAGCTATTGCAAAATATTTTACCCCTCTTTCTATACAAAGGTCTGCTAACTCTTTAGGCGTAAACTCCCCATCATCACTATAATTTGAATGCATATGCAAATCTATATAACTCATCTCTTTTCCTCTCCTCTAAAATCTATTTATAGAAGTCAAAATTCCCCTTACCCTTCACTACTTAGTATCCAATTTTAAGCATCTATATTATTACCAAAAATTCTATATCATCTCTTTTGAAAATTCAAGGTCTCCTCATAAAAGCAAATGAATATTTGCTTCAAATATAAATGAATATCTAAATTAGAAAAAATAAAATCCAGCAACTTATACATTGCTGGATTTAGTTTCTTAACTTTAAAATTTTTCTTAAGAATGTCCCCTCAACCCCCTATGTTTACTATATATTTTTATATTTATATATTTGTTTCTTTATATATTTAAAACAATATATAAATATATTACTATTTTCTTTGTTCTAATCCTTTAATATTCTTTTAGGTCAAATATATATTAACTAACTCTACTTTTAACATGATAAGTTATTATTACTCCAGTTTATCATCTTTTCCATAATAGGTAATAACAACAATCCTGAATCACTTAAATAATAGGTAGATTCAACTCTATTACTAATTATCTTTTTATCATTAATTATAACATTATTACTAATTAATAAATCTAATTGTTGTGTTAGCATCTTTTTGCTACAACCATCCAACTCTCTTCGCAACTCTCCAAATCTAACCTTTTTATCTTGAATACTCCATATTATTGCAGCGACCCACTTTTTTCCTAATATATTCGATAAGGCTTCTACAGGGCAGTCATATATAATTTCCTCTACACTATACATTTTATAACCTCCTATACTATTTACCATGATTTATTCTCTTATCAAAGTTAACTTCACTTATTTTAAAAGAATATGCTGCTACAATAAGTATTATAGATATTATTTAAAAAATAATATTTTCACTAGATACAATTTTTATAGTTTATAACAATGAAAATAAATCATTTAATGCTTCACTCATAGTAGGATGAGTAAATATATTATCTCTTAAGAATGTATAATCTTGACCAGTATTAATAGCAGTACTTACTATATTAATTATCTCACTAGCTTCTGTACATAATAATGTGCAACCAAGTATTTTATTAGTCTTCGCATCAACTACAGCCTTCATCACACCTTCTATTTCATTTATAACTCTTGCTCTTGGAATCGCTGCTACTGATAATTTTGCCACCTTAATTTCAAATCCTTTTTCTATTGCTTCTGTTTCACTTAAGCCAACCCTAGCTAAGCTTGGTTCAATAAATACTGAATACGGGATAGCTCCCCTATCATCAGTTGTTCTTTTACCTTCACCAAATAAGTTGTCTTTTATAATTCTAAAATCATCTAAAGAAATATACGTAAATTGTAATCCACCATTTACATCTCCAATAGCCCATATATTAGGTATATTCGTTCTTAATCTATTATCAACTACTACTGCTCCCTTATCTGTAGTTTTCACTCCTGCTGCTTCTAGGTTTAACCCTTCTGTGTTAGGTTTTCTACCTGTAGCAATTAAAACTACGTCCCCCTTAACTTCTGTTTCTAAATTAGTTAAAGTATCTAAATATGTAACTGTAATTTCATTTCCCTCTTCTTTAAATGACTTCACTTTTGAATTTAATACAAAGGAAATACCTTTATTTTCTAATATTTCTTTTATATTATTAGATATATCTTTATCTTCTCTTGCTGCAAGTCTATCTCCTGCTTCTATGACAGTTACCTTTGATCCAAAGTTTGCATATATTGATGAAAACTCAAGTCCAATATATCCTCCACCAACTATTATTAAATGTTTAGGTAGTTCTTTTAAATCCATTATTGTAGTACTTGTATATATTTTTTTACTATCATTTATTCCAGGAATATTGGGTATTATAGTAGATGCTCCGGTATTTATAAATATGTTTTCACCTTCTAAAATTAATTTACCATCTTTACTATCAATTTCAACTTCTGTACTTGATACAAAAGAAGCTGTCCCATTATATATATGAATATTATCAATACTATCTAACATTTTATAATTTTTTTCTCTTAGCATTTTAATTAAGTTTTGTTTTTCTTCTATCCCTATTCTATACTCATTTGCTTTTTCTTCAAAACTATTTAAATTTTTATATAAAGAAAGCTTAGATTTATGTACTAATGTTTTTGTTGGAATACACCCAATGTTAATGCATGTTCCCCCATACATCTTATCTGATCTTTCAATTAAAGCTACCTTTTTTCCTTGCTTCCCCAAAAATCCTGCAAGTGTTTTTCCACCTTTTCCAAAACCAATTATTATAGAATCATATTTACTCATATTATTCTCTCCTTCTATTGAAAATTCAAGCTATATTATTTTATAACTTATATTATTTTACTAAGATAAATTAGGATTTTCATCTAAATCACTTTTACTATACTAATTTATCCTCTTATCTTAACTTGATTTTATTTTATATAATTGATCATATTTAAACAATTAGGCACTTTTAAGTTACCCAGTAATTCAAACGTTACTTATAAAAACGCTTAAACAAACTTAACATTTGATTAAAATTCCTTTGTTCTCTTTTCTTTAGGATTTAACAAGATTTCCTCATGTTTTCCTTTCCTAATTCATTAATTACATTAAGAACCATAAATATCATAAATAACGATATTGTACTTATTATTATTCTTAATATTATTTTCATTTGTCTTAACTTATTAAATTCTTAACTCTCTATTAGGTTAATATATATCTAAATTAGCACAAAATAAAATCCAGCAACTTACACATTGCTGGATTTAGTTTCTTAACTTTAAAACCTATCTAAAGAAGATCCTTCAACCTCCTATGTTTACTATATATTTTTATATTTGTTTCTTTATATATTTATAACAATATATAAATATATAAATATTTTCTTTGCTTTAATCCTTTAATATTCTTTTAGGAAGAATGTATGCTGCACTCATAAACAATATCCCAACAATTAATAGTCCAACAAATCCCACATTAAAAACTGATGGATACTTATCAGAAATATTAAATAAAGTTAACTTACCCATATTTAATGCTTCAAATAATCCAAGTTCATTAAAATATCCATAGGACATTGAAAATGCAAAAGCTCCAACTAATCCACCTAATATAGCTGCAACAGCTCTTTTAACGCCGTTACTTCCAACTGCACCAATACAAGTACCTGGACATGTTCCCACAGCACCAAATGCAACTCCAAATAATAATCCGCCAATTATAACCCCTAAATTCATAGTCTTAACACTTAAATGAGATGTATCAAATATTCCAAATAAACTTGAAATAGAAAGTAATACACTTGAAAAGCCTATTGCAAATAAAATTATCTTAGCCAAAGATAAGTCCTCTAATCTTAACATTTTTAGTATATTTTTAAAACCTGTAGCTCCTACATATGCTAGTGCAAATCCAAAGAAGCCCCCAAGTAAAATTGCCAATAAAATTTTCATATATTTTTCCTCCTTAGTTTGCTTTTTTAATCTTTTTAACAATTATAGCTGTTGGTATGGCAGTAGCAAAAACAGATATTGCAAATACATAGCCACTTATACTACCTTGCATCATTCCACTCATCATATGACCACTAGTACATCCATCAGCCATTCTTGCTCCATATAGTAGTAAAAATCCTCCAATAAAACTAGGTACATACTTTCTTATAAAACTTTTTTTATTATCATCTAATACACATGATTCCACATTATTATCTTCTTCATTTTTCTTCTTTCTGCTAAATAACAAATATCCTAAATATCCACCTACTGGAATTGATAATACAAAAATAAAATCATAATTTAATGGATTCTTTATAGACTTGGCTAATTTCCCCTCTGATTTATCATAATATGCATTTGAACTTTTATATCCAGTTTCTCTACTTGAATCTTCAACTATTACATCACTATCTACTACAGTATGTACTATTCCTGATAACACTGAAAATTGAGTTGAAACTCCTATTGGTTTAACAAGTAAGATAGCTATAAAGAATGAGAAACCTAACACTATAGCACCCTTTATCCAATTATTTTTATTCATTTCTTTTCCTCCTTAAACTTTTATCATCGGTTTGTTTACACTATACATAATTTTTATTTTTTTTTATGTGACAAAGTCACATAAAGTGATTTTACTAACTTTTCCTTCCTACTATGTAACAGACCTTCTATTTAAATATTAATTCAAAAAATTTCCAACTTTCTATTTACATTTAATGTATTGAATGATATTATATACCTATAAACCGACCAGCGGTCGGTTGAGGGAAAAGAGGAATTCTTATGAAAGTTATAAAAAATGGTGAAGAAAGAAAACATGAGATACTTGATATAGCTAAGGAATTATTTATAGAAAAAGGATATGAAAATACTAGTATTGTTAATATTCTTGAAAAAGTAGGAATTGCCAAAGGTACACTATACTACTATTTCACGTCTAAAGAAGAAATTTTAGATGCTATTATAGATAGAATTTCAGAAAAAATATTTTATAAGGCACAAGAAATTTCTAAGGACCCTTCACTTTCAGTTCAGGAAAAAATCCTTGGTGTGGTAATGTCACTTAATATAGAAGATGATAAGGAAAAGAAAATTGTAAATAATATTCATAATCCACAAAATCTTCTTATGCATCAAAAACAATTTGATTCTATTATTGATAACGTAGTTCCAATTCTTACAAAGGTTATTTGTGAAGGAATTGAAAAAGGAATATTTAATACTGATTATCCTCTAGAAACAGTTGAGATGATTTTAATTTATACCCAAACTGTCTTTGATAGTAATAACAACCTATCTATGGAAGAAACTTTAAGAAAAATTTCAGCTTTTATTGTTAATTTAGAACGTTTATTGGGCGCTGAAAAAGGAAGCTTTGATTTTATAAAACAAGTATTTAATTAGGAGGTAAGGTTTAATGGAAGGTTTAAATAAATCCTTTAAAAAGTTCTTATTATTATGGTCAGGTGAACTTATTTCTGCCATTGGAAGTGGATTGACTTCCTTTGGTCTTGGAATTTATGTATATCAGCAAACAGGACGGGTATCTTCTACTGCTCTAATTACTTTATTAGCTTTTTTACCATCACTATTGTTAAGTCCAATAGCTGGAGTACTTGCAGATAGATATGATAGAAGGCTACTCATGATTTTAGGAGATAGCTTATCCGCCCTAGGACTCATTTATATATTAATATGTATGATAAATGGTGAGGCTACACTTTATCCAATAGCTATTGGAGTAACTATAAGTTCAATATTTTCATCACTTCTTGAACCTGCATACAAAGCAACTATTACAGATCTATTAACTAAAGAGGAATTTTCTAAAGCAAGTGGACTTGTTCAAATAGCAGGTTCATCTAAATTCTTAATCTCCCCTATTCTTGCTGGATTTTTATTAAGTTTTTCAAATATAAAGCTTTTGCTAATTATTGATATATGTACTTTCTTTGTAACTGTAACAGCTACACTTATTGTTAGAAAGGGACTTCAATCTAAAGCAATTGAAAAAAAAGAATCCTTAACTTCTGAATTTAAAGAAGGATGGAAGGCAATTACAAGTAATAAAGGAATATTTACTTTAGTAATTTTAGGCTCTATTCTCACTTTATGTTTAGGAATAATACAAACCCTTGCAACACCAATGATACTATCCTTTTCCAATGCTACTACTTTAGGAGTATGTGAAACTATTTGTGGCACAGGAATGCTTGTCTCAAGCGTAATTATTGGGATGATATCAATTAAAGAGGGTTATTCAAAAATATTATCTATTTCATTGTTTATGACTGGAACTTTCATGGCTATTTTTGGATTAAGAGAAAATATAATTTTAATTTCTATAGCAGGTTTTTTATTTTTTGCTACCCTTCCTTTTGCAAATACAAGTATTGATGTTTTAATTAGATCAAACATACCTAATGAAGTTCAGGGAAGAGCTTGGGGGCTTATTGGACTTATATCGCAGCTAGGATATGTTATTGCTTTTGGATTTGTAGGAATTATTTCTGATAATATTTTCAATCCTATGCTTACTGAAGGAGGCATACTTGCAAATAATATTGGTAAAATTATTGGAACTGGTACTGGTAGGGGTACAGGCTTATTAATTATTATTGCTGGGATAATTCTTTCTATAACAGCAATAATCCTCTACTCTATTAAGTCAATTAGAAAACTGGAGGATCAATATGTTTAAAAGATTAATTATTAATGATATAAAAAGAAGTAAATTTGTAACCTTAACCACATTGCTAATAGTTACTGCATCATCAGTATTACTTTCGCTAGCTATAACTCTTGCAGTTAACTTATTAGGCTCAATAGATACACTTATGATACAAGCTAAAACACCTCACTTTATGCAAATGCATTCAGGTGATATTAATTTAAGTAATATAGATAAATTCGCTAAATCTAATAATTTAGTTCATGAATATCAAGTAGTGCCCTTTCTTAATGTAGAAGGGTCAGAAATTATTGTTAATGGAAAATCTCTTGGAGATAGTGTTATTGATAATGGTTTTTCTATTCAAAGTAAGAATTTTGATTATCTTTTTGATTTAGATGGCAAAAACGTTGAGGTTTTAGATGGTGAAATATATCTCCCAGTAACATTTATGAAAGAAAAGCAAGCTAAGATAAATGATTCAGTGTATGTATATGGCAAGAAGTTTACAGTGGCAGGATTTTTACGTGATTCTCAAATGAATTCTTCTATGGCTTCTTCTAAAAGATATTTAATTAGTAAAAATGATTTTGAAAATATTAAAAGTCTTGGAGGCATGGAATATTTAATTCAATTTAGATTAAAAAACTTATCAGATATTAATAAATTTGAAAATCAGTATGTAAATGCTAATCTTGAAGCAAATGGACCAACTATAACTTACCCATTATTTAAGATGATTAATGCAATGTCAGAAGGTCTTATGATAGGAGTAATCATACTTGTTAGTGTACTTATTTTATTAATTGCTTTTATGTGTATTCGTTTTACTCTAATTGCAAAAATGGAGGATGATTATAGGGAAATCGGAGTAATGAAAGCAATAGGTCTTTCTATTTCTGATATTAAGAAAATATATCTTACAAAGTATGCCTTTATTGCTGGAGTTGGATCATTACTTGGTTTAATAATATCTTTTCCTTTTAAAAATATGCTTTTAAAGAATATAAGATTATATTTTGGTAATGGAGGAAATAATGCAATATCTTTAGTAGGTTCATTATTTGGAGTAATACTAATATTTCTTTTGATTATATGCTATGTAAATAGAGTTCTTAAAGCTTTTAAGAAAATATCTCCATCAAGGGCTTTAAGTAATAATTTATCTTCAGAGAAAACATCAAATACGAATTATTTTAGTATTAAATCTTGCAGCTTATTTAGTAGTAATATTTTTCTTGGAATAAAGGATGTTCTTTCAAGGAAAAAGCTTTATATAACAATGTTAATTGTACTTATTTTAGCTACATTTATAATGATTGTTCCTCAGAATCTATATAATACTATTTCTTCAAAGAGCTTTATCACATATATGGGTGTTGGAGATTGTGATATTAGAATAGATATTCAACAAAAAAGTGATATTAAAAATAAATCTGAAAGCATAGTAAAAACTATGAAAAATGACAAGAGCATTAGTAAATATGCCCTTTTCTACACAAAATCTTTTAAATTGAAAAATGCTGATGGTAGTAGTGACAACATTAAGGTTGAGCTTGGAGATCATAATTCCTTTCCAGTAAAGTATTCAAAAGGAAGTTCACCAGCATCAGATAATGAAATTGCCCTTTCAGTAACTAATAGTGAGGAAATCAATAAAACAGTTGGAGATACTATAGTTCTTAATATTAACGGACAAGATAAAAAATTAACTGTATGTGGGATTTACTCTGATATTACTAATGGAGGGAAAACAGCCAAGGCTACATTTAATAGTGATTTAAATGACATTATGTATTCAATTATCTATGTAAAAGCTACCGATAAGTCAAATTTAGATAGTATTTTTAATAAATATTCAAAAGACTTTACTTATGGAAAAGTATCACACATTGATGAGTATATTAGTCAAACTTTTGGTTCCATAAAGGATTCTATAAAATTAGCATCTACTGCTGCAATGATAGTTTCTATTATAATAGTAGCCTTAGTTACATTACTGTTTATAAAGATGCTTATCTCAAAGGATAAATATCCTATTGCAATAATGAAGTCCCTTGGATTTACTAATAATGATGTTACAGTTCAATACATTGTAAGAGCTGTAGTAGTTTCAATTTTAGGAATTGTTTTAGGTACTATTTTAGCTAATACTCTTGGAGAATTACTTGCAGGTTCTATACTTGCATCTCTTGGAGCAACAACATTTAAATTTATGGTAAACCCTATAGTAGCTTATATACTTTCCCCAGTTATACTTATTTTAACTGTAATAGTATCTTCTATAATAGTTACTGCAAATTTGGGAAAAATTAAAATTTCAGATAATATAAAGGAGTAAGAAGATGAGTGAATTATTAATTGGAAAAAATATAAAAAAATCCTATGGTGAAGGCAATGAAAAACAAGTGGTATTAGATAATGTTTCAGTATCTATTAAAACAGGTGAGTTTATTTCAATAATGGGGCCATCAGGATCTGGAAAGTCCACACTTATGTATGTATTAAGCGGTATGGATGTTCCAGAGGGAGGAAACGTTACTTTTGATGGTGATGATTTAGCTGTTATAAAAGAAAAAGATTTAGCAGAAATAAGAAGAACAAAAATGGGATTTATATTTCAACAACCAAGCTTGCTAAAGAATTTAAATATAGGTGATAATATTATTCTTACTTCTGTACGCTCTAATAGAAAAAATATTAAAGACATTTTGATAAAGGCAGATAATCTTATGAAAATGACAGGAATAGAGAACTTAAAGAATCGTAATATTAATGAAGTTTCTGGAGGTCAACTTCAAAGAGCTGGAATATGTCGTAGTTTAATGAATGACCCTAAGATAATATTTGGTGATGAGCCTACAGGGGCACTTAATTCTAAATCAGCGGAAGAAATAATGGATTTATTAAGACATATTAATAATAAGGGTACTACAATAGTGCTTGTAACTCATGATCCAAAGGTTGCATCAAAAACAGAACGTATTATGTTTATGTCTGATGGGAAAATACAAAGTGAGTTAAAACTTTCAAAATATGATGGTAAGGATATTGATGAGAGAATGGAAAAGGTACTTGGGGAAATGAAGAATATTGGGATATAGTTAGCATCATTTTTAACTATAAAAATAGCCTTATGCTAGTTATATTAACGCATAAGGCTATAAACCTCACTTACTTTCACTCTGTATAAGTTCTGCTACCCAAATATTAATAGAATTTCAAATTCAAGTTCAACTATGTTTTTATAAAAAATAAGTATTAAAACCTACTAAAATTCTACTACTTATTTAGACTTAATATATAACCTTTATTAGTACTATTAAAAAGATATAAAATACTATGCCTATAAAGGTATAAATAAAATATATATTTTCAACTCATTTCTTTCCATTCAAACATTTATTACAACAAAAAATATCAAACTTGTTCCGTCTCAAGCTCCAAGTCAAATGGAAACAAATATCCACTGTACTACTTTATAAAATTACTATCCTTTATTTTATATTTTTGATATAAAAATGTAATATACCTTTGATTCATAGCTAATTGAAATTTTATACTTTACTAGTCAGTAAAAAATGCCATATTCACTTCTATCATGAATATGGCTAAACATATTTATTATTTGCTTCTTGATTCGTAAATTTCTTTTTCTACATCTATAAACACCTTAGCTATAACTCTATAAGCCTTTTCCCAAGCATCAATAATATCATCTGTTGCCGCATCACCTAAAACCTCTTTGATTGCCCCTAAAAGGTTAGCTCCAACTATTGGGTAATGTTCTTCTTTAATTTGAGCATCACAGTGTCTTTCTCCTATTGTCTTTACCGCTGGTAATAAAGCTTCCAAGTTGTCTATATTTTGAGCAGCTGCTAATACTGTCATAGCTAATGCTTTTGGTTGCTCTCCTGAAGCTTGTCTATCCATATTAAATAATGGCTTAACCTCTGGATTGTTTTCAAACATATTTTTATAAAAAGTTTTTGTAATTTCTACTCCATGCTCCTTTAATGCTGGTACTGTACTTTTAATTATTTCTATTGTTCTCTGATCTAACATATATAATCTCTCCCGTAATCTTTAATATATATTATTTAATAATAATTATCTGTTGATATATTAAATATAACACAAAAATTTAAAATGTGCAAGTAAAATACACATTATTCCCTCAAATTTACTCTGTCTTGATTCTGAAAATAGTAATATAAATATTTGTATGTAACTATTATAATAATCATTTATTTTGTTATAATATACTATATTTAAATCTCAAAGGAGAAGAATTATGCAGATATCAAAATTTACAGACTATGCTTTTAGAGCGTTAATATATCTAGCTAGAAATAGAGCTGAAAATACTACTATTGATAAACTTGCTGAACATCTAGAAGTATCAGAGCACCACATGAAAAAGGTTATACATAAACTTGCCAAAACAGAATATATAATATCAACTAAGGGTAGAAATGGTGGATTAAAATTAGGTGTAGAACCAATTGAAATAAACCTTGGTAAAGTTTTAATATCAACTGAAGAAAACTTAAACTTAGTTGAATGTATGAATAATCCTAAACTTTGCCCTCTAATGACTAGTGGTTGTAAGCTTAAAGGTATTTTCTCTAAATCATTACAGAGTTTTGTTAATGAGCTATCTCAATATACTCTAGAAGATATACTGTAATCTTATAGTATATCTTCTTAAATTTTTCTATCTACATTATAATCAATACTAATTGCAACTCCTTAATATAAACTTACCACTATTAAAATTTTATTGAGGAAATCAATAAAGTTCCTACTTAAACAATAAACATATTATGCTTAATGTTGTAGGAACTTTATTAAAAAAAAATATATAACAGCTTAACTTTTCACTTAAGCTCTAAACATTTATTTTATTTTATTTGCTACCATAACAATATCATATATATCTATTATCCCATCATTATTTAAATCACAGTCTTTGATATATCCAACATCAGTACTTTTCAAATTATACTTTTCTGATACTATTGCTAAATCTAGCATATCTACCTTCCCATCATGATTGATATCAACTATATAATTATATTCTAGACTTTCTGCTTCATCACTATTTGCTATAGTTTTTCCATCACCTAAAGCAATAACACGGAATTTGTATATCCCAGCTTCTTTCATTTTATTGGTAAAATCAAACTGTGTATTATTAGTTTCTTGACTTTCTCCTACCTTGATACCATCCTTATATAGCTCAACACTATAACCATTTGCATTATCAACAGCATTCCATGTAGCAACTTGTCCCTTCCAAATAAGACCTGATGGAGTATTTAGTTTTGGTAACTCTTTAATCGTAGCAACTGCCCTTGCTTTTTTACTTGGATCATGATTAGATGTTGCAATTACCTGTACTTCTGATGAAGTCTCATCATCCCCTATTGTAAGCACACCTTTTGAATCAATTGAAGTACTAGCACTTGAAGCTCCTTCAATAGACCATGTTACACTTTTATCTGCATTACTGTTTGCTGAAATCGTTACTTTAAATTGTGTATTATGACCTTTAAATGCTTCTATTTTCTTTGGATTAACACTAATATACTTTATCTGTGGTGGTGCTACATAAGAAACAGTTATTTCAGAAGACTTACCAGTATATGTATTTATATTATCACCAATAGTAAATACACTTAGACCAATATTTCCTGATTTCTGAACTACATCTTTCAGATTAAGTTTATTTTCTGAAGTACTTACCATGTAAGAAACTTCACCTTCAGGAGCTATATTAACAATATAACTTTCTGCATTATTCACAGAATCCCAACTTAAAGTATTAGTATTGGAATCCCAAACTAGATTTTTAGGTTTATCTAAAGGCTGCATATTTTGTGTTGCCCTCTTAATTAACACTGTATACTCTTTAATTGTCTTTTTATCCTGAGCAATAATAGCTAATGTTTGTATTCCCTCTTTTACTATAGGTGGCATATTAGGATCTGGATAATAGTTACTTCCATCTGATAATTTCACAGATGCCCAATATGAACTCAACTGTATATCTGCTGGTACAATAAGTTCAATTGTTGTACCTTTAATGACAGCTGGATAAGATTCTCTAGCATTCGTTATACTAAATGATTCTACCTCAGCTACACTTGATGGAGGATTCACTACAAAAATAATATCTGTTAAAGTAGTATTTCCTACAGAATCTGAAATTTTATAAACAACTCTTGTCTCTCCAACCTCTGTAGGTGTTCCCTCAAAAAGTATTCTAGTACTTCCAGGCATATTCTTAACTTCTCTGATTCCCTTTGGTAATTTTCCTTCAACAATCTCAAACTTATAATTTCCTTCTCCTCCTACAACCATATCTGTAAATAAATCAAATCTTGTAACATTCTGACCTAATAAGAAAATTTGACTATCTAAATGCAATTTTGGCTTTACAGTAATTTGGGCTAATCTTGCAAATATTGAACCAAACTCGTTTGGATTTTTGTCTCCAAAGCAAGCATATATATTAGTACCATTCTCTTTTTCTGTTAATACTGTATCAGAATCCACAGTAGTAAATTTACCGTTATTATCCAATACTAAGCGTATTCCATTCCCTTTAAGTTCATCAAATCTTAAAACCGAAGATTTCTTTCCAGAAGCATATGTAATCTGAATACCCATACCTGAAAAGTCTAATTTGTCTTCTGAATAATAATCTACTTTATTCATAGGATTAACAACAGTCAATGCTTTTGGCTCATCCTTTTTCACAGTAATCTCTTGACTAACTTTGCCATCATAGTAACTAAATGTTACCCTATTTTGATTATCCAATAGAATACCATCTAAATCACTTTTAAATCCACTTTTTATATAATGATATGGTGTACCATCTAATGTTGCCATCAATACAACACCTGCACTACTATATTCTTCACCTTGAACATAAGAAGTTTTACCAGCTTTTGAAATCTCAAGTTTATCTACTGACTTAGGAGCTTTTACTGTAACATCGAATTGAAATACCTTATTCTTATAGTTACCAGTTACTGTTTTCACTCCCTCAGTACTACTGTCAAAACCATTAATCATATCATTTGTAAGGGGAACTGCCGTACCATTTACAATTAATTTTGCAAAATAAAGTAAAAGTTCTTCTCCTACATAACGTTCTTTTTCTATTTGTGGTACTGAAACCGAAATAGTTTTAATATCTGATGCTTCTATAAATACCGGATAATCTTTTCCTTCTTGTATTTTCCAAATACTATTAAATGACCAATTTACATAAGTTGCAACTTTCTTAAGTTGATCTGAAGTTTTCGAATAAATTTCCCAATCAATTCCAGATGTGGTTTTACCAACTGCATCCATACCATCCAAAGCATAAGATTGACTTACACTATTTACTGAAATATTTTGATCTTGACCATAAAGTCTACCTATTGCTTGCTTATTTGAATCACTAACTGCTCTTGTGCTTATCTGGGTTGTACTATAACAATTTTTCAGTGTTGCACCTAACCCCATATCTCTAGTCAGTTCTCCAGTGATACCTCCAACATAAAATTTGTAATCCCCTCTATTATCCTGTATCACATTCAAGTAACCACGTGCATAAGAGTTTTCTATAGCACCTGAATTTTTTCCAACTAATGCCCCTGCTGATCCATGACTAAATCCAAATTTCACATTTATATTTGCATCAACAAAAGACTCTCGTATAACACCTGATACTTCATTTCTTCCAACAAGCCCTCCAAATGTCTGAACAACCCCATACCCGGTTCCTGTCATCTGTATATCGAAGTTTCCTTTAACACTACTGTTTAATATCTTTCCTTCATTAATGTTGGCAAGTGCTCCAGTATAGGCCTGATAATCACTTTTAAAATCCGCTTCAATATTCAAGTTTTTAATTGTACCTTTGTTTCTTTCTATTAATGGCTGTTTAAGACCTTTTATTGTATATCCTCTACCATCAAGGCTTCCACCAAACCATCCTGCACTAATATAAGTACTTCCTGTTAAATCCAGATCACTTGTCAAAATAAAATGGCAACTCTGATTACTTGCTATATAAAAAAGGTCTGAAGCTTTCTCAATCTTATAAGGATCTACTGCTGTACCTGATCCTTTAGAAGGCTTAGATACCGTATCCGATCTATTTACTGCAATATATCGAATGTCTTTTCCACCATCTGACGGTACTTTAAATTCTCCATTTTCAGTTTTCAGAACAATAGCCGCTGTTCCAGAAAGCATAACTGGTTTTCCGCTTTCCCCCATATAAATAGGATAATCATTAAGCTTATTTAAAACTACCGGATCACCATAAAAACCATAAACTCCATCTTTATCTTGAGCAATAATCGCTGCATAGAACTGCACCAAAGACTTGTCAAATGTAAGTACATTACCATTTTCATCTTTAAGTCCTGCTGCTTTAAAAACATCATTCATGAAAGTTTTTGTGTCTTTACCAGTTGCCGTCACTCTATAAATACCTTGGAAAAACTCTATTGGTTTATATCCTTTCGACTTCTGATTTGCCAGATATCTGACAAATAAATCTGGCATTGCATAATCTTGTGCAGAAGAATTTCTATAAGAACTATATACAAGTGCAGAACCATTCCTAATCTGAGGATTTCCTTTAATATAATCAAACCAGCCTGAAGGATCACTTCCACCCCATGTATAGTCCATGCTAGCTACTGCTAGTCCCTCATCTAACCAACGATACTTTGATGCCAGTTGAGCATCTCCTCCACAAGTCAAATTTCTAAATATTGCATGTTGCCCTTCATGTACAAGCAGCCCATTTGTAGACGAAAGACGTCCTTTTGTATACTCTGCTGCTTTCGGTATATTAATATGTATAGCTGTAATTCCACTTTCACCTGCATAAAACCCTGATGACCCATTACTAGTCTGTTCTAAAAGAATAGATAATTTTCCAGACCCATCATTATAGGGGAATTTATTATCACTCAATTCCATAAGAACTTCATAAGGCTTACTTTCATAAGTCGAACGCATATCTTCTGCTGCATCATTTGTCTTTCCAGCAGCATCATAATCATTCTTCATGCTTTTTTCCATCCATATGTAACTCTTATCATAAACTCCTATGCAAACATATGTCCTTCCTTGATAAAATTTTTTCTCATCTCCTATAGAATATATGTCTCCTACTCCTAAAAGTCTTGAGAATAAGTTTTTATTCTCTACTTTGGTATCGCTTCCATCTACAATAAAATCTATATCTTCTGCCTCTTGATTTAGTTCATTTTCTAAAGAAGTTGTCCCTCTTCCTCCCATGCTATCAAATACTAATGTCCCACTACTCTGTTTATTATTGGGGTCTGCATTTGTATTTACTGCAATCACATAGTCTCCATTGATAACCTTTCCATTATCTCCAATTTCCGCAGCAAAACTTTGAAATGGAATGTAACCAATAACAAGTCCTATCACTAATACAGCGGATATAATTCTCTTTCGCATCTTACTACTCCTTTCACATTAAAATCCAATACTAATATAAAGGCAAATGAATATTATCATTTCTCAAATCTTATGATCTTCTACAAATTAGTACAACAAAAAAATCATAACTAAAGCAGTTCAAAGCTATTCCTAAGAATTATCTTTTTATCTGTTTTACGATATGATTTTTTGAGAAAATTATATCATCTTCACCAATTTTTTTCAATTATATCAAAATTCCATCTATAAATACCAATCATCTTTATAAATTTGCTCACTTTAATTTTGGTTCTCCACAGATACGCTTCACCATACCGTAAGTAAAAAAGATTAGATTACCCCATAAGTGAGAATCTAAATCTTTGATTTAGTGCTTCGAACTTACTCAGCGACTGCAAGGAGTCGAGTTTCCTTATATAATTAATAATATTTCAATTTCAAGTTTCAACTATATTTGTATATAAAAATAGCTAATAAAACTTATATAATTTTACTAGCTACTTTTGTAGTATATTATTTGCCCAATTAGGTATTTTTTTATCTCTCCATATTACCTTACCTTCTTTAAAATATATAACTTCTCTTAATACTTCTGTATTATCATATATATTTACTTCATCACATATTTCAATTACATCATTTAGATTTTTTAATGAATCATAGTATCTTCTTTCTATATCTTTATCAGGTATTCCATGTCCACCTTTGCTTACTCTAATTTTAACTCTTTTCTTAGCAAGTTCTGGATTTTCTAACCCTATATAATTCATAACAATATAAAAACCATTTTCTTTTGCAAACTTTATATTCTTTACTATGCTTCTGCCAGATAGTGTTGTTTCTTGATTAAAGGGTATCCCCTCCAAAATGTATTGTTTTATTAACTTAACAGCTTCTCTTGCACATTTCATTTGAAGATTATTGTCTTTCCAAGAACCAATTCTAGCTACCATTTCATCAGTATTTATTCTTTTTTCTTCTTTATTTTCATTATAATAAATGGATTTATATATTGAAGTTTTACCAGCTCCATTAACACCTGCAAAAATTGTAAATGTTGGCATTTTATTCACCTATAACCTTAGCTTGCTCTTTTTGTAATACTAAATTAGATAAGGTCATATAAAAATCTTGCTCTTCTTTTGTTTTTGCATTTTTAAATAATTGCTTTAATTGACTATATGAATAACTTATAAAAATATCATATAAATTAATATCCTTATTTACCATTAAATTTCCTCCTAAAAAAGCATTTATATGAATATTATATACCAAACTTAATATATTATAAACCTACTCTCTTTTTATTTTGGTTCTCCACAGATACGTTTCACCATTCATTATGCTAAATTCATCCTAGAGGTGCTAATAATTGCAATAGACTAGACAACTACTGCCCATTAGCTTACACTATTTCTCTTTTGAAATAAAACCATGTACCATCTACCCCTGCTAATTCCCATCCTTCATTTCCAAGTACATTTAGCTTTTCACTAATCTCTTTGTTATATTTACTTTTATCTGCTTTAAACACGCTCTTTAGTTCAATTTGAATTTGCTCAACTCTGTATTCATACCGTTTCATATAAATCTCCCCCATAAAATTAATCATTTTTCTTATAAAAATACTTCTTTAAAACAAACTCTACACTTATAAAAGTCATGACTACTATTGCTAATTCAACTTCTAACATAATAACACTGACATTAGTAGTATCTAAAAAGCTTGTAGTATTTAAAATATCTGATTTGTTTATTATTAATACTATAGCAGTTATTATAAATGTAACTAATCCTGATAAAATCCAAATCATCCCACACTTTTTATTAGAAGATTGTAGTGATTTTTTACCCTTTAAAAAATCACTATTATCTACATTCCCTAAACCACTACCAATCATAGCAATAGGAATAAACAAATCTAATATTCTATTTATTCTTTTGTTGGAATGTCTATTATATAAGCCTCCTATACAAATCATAATTACTGGAACAATAATGTTGCAAAACAAAACAAATATCTTCATATAATAACCTCCATATCAATAATAATTTTTCCAGAGAATTCTTACTTAATAAGAGTCCATTTATATAATTATGTATATTCTTTTTTATTCTGATAGTAATTTTTAGTTATAATCCAAACAGGTAAATCTTCTTCATGAGTTTCACTAATTTTCATTCCTAAAGACGTGATTGTTGAAATTGATTTTTTATTATTTAAAACTGTTTCAGCCACAATGCTCTCAAGATGCAATTTATTAAAACCATACTCAAATAATGCAAAACTTGCTTCCCTTGCATATCCATTCCTTTGGAACTTTTCATTAAAAATCCATCCCAATTCATATTCTGAAGGTTTATTAAATTCATGAAATATTATATGTCCTATTACTTTACCTAACTGTTTTTCTTCTACTGCAAATATCATTTTTTCCTCAATTCCATATTTCTGAATGAACTCTTTAGTCTGTGAAATTGTTAAAACAGGCTCTATATACTCCATTACTGCAATGTCTGAAAGATATTCAAATGCATCTTTATAATCTTTTTCTCGAAAATCCCTAATAACAAGTCTCTCTGTTTCGACTCTCATAACTTCCCCTCCATATATAGCAAGTATTTTTTTAACAATATAATATTTACAGAATCTTTTTAAATTCATTAACCTTATCCTTTATACTCTAATGAATAAACTAGAATTTATCTAGTTAAATGAACTAAATATTCAATAGTATCTTCTTCAAATTTCTTTTCATCAGTTAGATTAAACCCATGTTTTATATAAAAAGAAATTGCCCTTTCATTTTTTTCTAATGCCCAAAGGTTATTAGCGCCATACTCATTAATTGCATATTCTATAAGTTCTTTTCCAATTCCTTTACTTTGAAAAAAAGTATCTACATATATTTTACAAATCTCTCTTTCTTTCAATTGAACAAATCCTTTATTCTTGATAAATCTTTTTTTGTTGCTTTTCTAATATTCACTCTTCCCATCCCCTATTTATCCCGCTACATTTTACAATAATTTACCAATACAATTATATCACAAGGCATTATCAAATATCTTATAAATTATTTCTAATTTTTCCTCTCCACAAATACACTTCACCATACAATATGTTAAACTTATCCTAGAGGTGGTTACAATGAAAAAGACTATAAAAGTTGTAGGAGCTATAATAGAAAACTCTAATTCAGAAATTCTTTGTGCCTTAAGATCTCCAAAGATGAGTATGCCAAACCTTTGGGAGTTTCCTGGTGGAAAGATAGAGAAGGGTGAAAGCAACGGACAAGCTATTGAAAGAGAAATTAGAGAAGAATTATCCTGCAAGGTGAAATACATAGAAGACTTTAATGATAATACTCATGAATACGATAATGTTATAGTTAATCTTATTACAGTTAAGTGTATGCTTATAGAAGGAACACCAATTGCAAGTGAACATTCTAAACTTATATGGCTTAAAAGAGAAAATCTTGATTCACTAAAATGGGCTCCTGCAGATATCCCTGCTGTGGAGGAATTAAAAAATGCAGAGTGTTAATCACTCTGCATTTTAAATAATAATCTAGAAACATTTTGTACACTTCTTTCTAGATTCAATTTTCCACTTTTTAAAGCCTCTTCAATAGTTACAATTTCAGGTAAAATGCCAATTACAGAAGTAATACCCATTTCATATAATTCTTCAATTCCCTTTCCTACTTTTCCTGCAAAAGCTATTACTGGAACTTCATACTTTTTAGCTATTTTTGCTACCCCAATTGGAGTCTTACCATACTTTGTTTGAAAATCTATACTTCCTTCACCAGTAAATACATAATCTGCATCCTTTATCTTATCCTCAAGTTTAGAATATTTAATAACTGTATCTATTCCACTTTTTATCTCTCCATTACAAAATCCTACAAGTGCTGCTCCTATACCACCAGCTGCTCCAGCACCTGGTACATTATTGATATCTTTATCTAAGATATCTTTTACTTTTTTTGCTAGATGCACTAAATTTTCATCTAACACTTTAACCATGTTACTGTCAGCACCTTTTTGCCTTGCAAATACTTCACTAGCTCCATTTTTTCCTGTAAGAGGATTATTAACATCGCAAGCCACTTCTATTTTTACTTTAAATATTCTTTTGTCAAAATTTGAAATATCTATATCTTCTATTTTATTTATATTTCCTCCACCAAAAGGTATCTCATTGTTGTTACAGTCCTTAAAGCTTACCCCTAATGCTTGCAACATACCAACGCCACCATCATTAGTTGCACTTCCACCTAGTCCTATTATTATCTTACTAACACCTTTATCTAAAGCTTCCTTTATTAATTCTCCTGTACCATAACTAGTTGCTATTAACGGGTTCCTTTTTTCTTTATTTACTAAATGCAAACCACTAGCTTCTGCTATTTCAATAACAGCAGTTTTATTGTCACCTAAAATTCCAAATCTACCAATAACTTTATCTCCAAGTGGAGATGTAACTTCCAATGTATGCATACTTCCATCTGTAGCATCTACTAAAGCTTCTAACGTTCCCTCACCACCATCTCCCATTGGAGAATGTACTATTTCAACATCACTTCTTACATTTCTTATACCCTTTTCCATAGCAATACAAACTTCTTTTGCTGTCATACTTTCTTTAAAAGAATCTGGTGCTAACACTATTTTCATACAATCTACTCCAAGTTACTATAATTAATTAATTCTACATTATTACTTACAAGCATATTCTTCACATCTTCTGATAATAAGAAATCCAACTCTTCTAACCTTTTCATATTATACGAAGAATTATTCATAAGATAACTGTCAATATAACCTGGATGTGCCATGATTTCTACATATTTATTTTTTAATATATCATTGAAATTATCTTTAACATATTCTAGTCCTGGTCCAGCATTATAGGATCTATGTTGTACAAATTGAACATGTGGTACAAAATCCAAATCAAAATTTCTCATAGGAATTTGTTCTTCTTTTGCTATTTCTGCACATAGCTTTCTCATTTCAGGAACTTTATCACTACTAAATAAATGAGAATCTACATGAGTTGGCTTTTTCCCTACTAACTCTATAAATTTATTATATTGAGCTCTTAGCTCTTCCCTTAATTCATTTTCATCATATTTAAATCCTTCTGGCAAATTATCTGGTTTGATAAACTTATTGTTCTCTCCTACTAAGGTTTTACCTTTTGTAATTGGTTTTCCTAAAGAAATATTAAAGTGAAGCCCAACTCCTAAGCCCTCATTTTCTTTCATAAGTTTTACCGCATGTTCTGTTCCTGGCATTGTAACCATTAATGTTGTTGAAGTTAACACTCCATATTTAAAAGCATCAATTATTCCATAATTTATTCCATTACTATATCCAAAATCATCTGCATTAAAAATAATTTTTGTCATCTCTCATCTCTCCTCTTATTATTTTCAAAAAATCAGTGATGATAGCACCACTGATTTTTTTAATTTACTTTAATTCTGGCCAATATCCTTTATTAGCTTCTATAAGTCTATCTAATATTCTTCTTGCTTTCTTTGCATCTACAATTGTTCTATTTAATGTTAGTGCCTGAAGTGCCTTAGTATAGCTACCTTCAAAGAATGCCTCTACAGTTAATCTTTCATATGCATATTGGTTTTCTAGCAATCCCTTATAGAATGTATCTATTTCTCCTACATGGAAAGGTACTGCACCTCTATTTCCTAAAACACAGGCAACTTCAACAATAGCATCTTCTGGCAAGTTAGGTATTATACCGTTATTTTCAACCATAACAATGTATGTCTTTTCCTTATTGTTATGAATTGTATCTGCAATTTCTACTATCATTTCGCCATGAGCATCATTATGAACTACATTGTGACCTAAAGTAGTTCCTTGTGCCACTGCATCATCACATTCAGAAAATACTCTTTTCTCTCTACCATTCATTACTTCATTTGCTCTTGTAAAGGTTGGATCTAACTTGCTTGTCTTATATTCAGGATATAGGTAATATTGAACATAGGTACTTGGAACATACTCTGGGAAATCTCTTACCATATCCTCAACTAATGCATATGTGTCTAACCATGATTTATCTCTTTGCTCTGCATCTTTTGGAGCAAATCCATGTTCTAGTATTTTTTCTTTTAGCTCTGGTAATAAGTCCTTACCTTCCCTATTATATAACTTTGTAAACCATCCAAAATGATTTAGTCCAAAATATTCTGGAACTAAAGTTTGTGCATCTACACCTAATATTTTAGCCATGGAAACTAACATATTAATAGGCTGATCACATATATTTAAAATTCTCTTATCGTCCTTAAATTCCTTAGTTAATCCATAAGCAACTATTGCTGCTGGATTAGTATAATTTAATATCCAAGCATCCTTGCTGAAATTTCTTATATCTTTTACCATTTCAATCATATCTTTTAGAGATCTGATTCCATAAGCAAAACCACCTGCACCACAAGTCTCTTGTCCTACTACACCTTCTTCTAGTGGGATTTTTTCATCTAATTCTCTCATAGGATATCCACCCGTTCTTATTTGGCAGAATATATAATCAACATCCCTATACGCCTCTTCTTTATCTGTAGTATACTTGAACACTACCTCCGGACAAACTTCCTTAAATAATAACTTTCCAAACTCTCCTATATGTTTTTGTCTTTCTGCATTTGTATCAAATAGTACTAGTTCTTTTAGAGATAGAGATTCTTTATATCTTGTAAGTGCCTTTAAAATTCCAGGTGTCCAAGTAGAGCCCCCTCCAACTATTGTTATCTTTGTTTTATTTTTATTCATATTTACGCCTCCATACATGCTACCTTTATTAATGTGATTTATATACTCTTTAAATATGCTTTTACATCACTTGCTATTTGATCAACCTTTAATCCATATACAATTTGTATATTCTCTTTTGTAGGTCTTACAAATCCTGATGCGCCTGTATCTTTTAACACCTTTTCATTAATTAAATTAGGATTATCTACTACAACTCTTAATCTAGTCATACAATTTTCAATACTAACAATATTTATTTTTCCGCCTAAAGCATCAACAATTGTGCTAGATAATTTATCATCACTTATTACTGCTGGTATCCCATCTTCATCTTCAACATCATCTTCTCTACCAGGAGTCATTATATTAAATTTTGTAATAATATATCTAAATCCAAAATAGTAAACTAAAGCTATTATTATTCCTACTATGATAATTAAGTACCATTTTGTATCCATTCCTCTAAGTAGTCCAAAAACAGTAAAATCAATTAATCCAGCTTGAACTCCTCCTACAGCTACTCCTAGTAAATCCATTATCATAAATCCAAATCCATAAACAATAACATGGAATAAGAATAAAATTGGTGATATGAACATAAAAGTAAACTCTAATGGTTCAGTAATTCCTGTTAAAATAGATGCTGCTATTCCAGCAACAATTAATGCCTTAACCTTATTTCTATTTTTATCTTTAGCACAATGTATCATAGCTAAACCAGCTGCAGGTAAACCAAACATTACTGAAAGCATATGTCCTTGTCCAACATATCTACTACCAATTGCTACAATATCATTTCCAACTCCTGTTGTAGATGCTATAGCTGCATTAAATATATTTAGCGCACCTACAACTGGTTCTCCATCTATTACTGCAGTACCACCAATAGGAGTAAATCTTACGATTTGATTTAATATATGATGAAGTCCTGTTGGTATAAGCAATCTATTTAACGATCCGTATAAATAAGGTCCAAATGCTCCTGCACCCTCAATTCCCTTTCCAAAACCTGATATTACTGTATCTACAATTGGCCAAGCATAATAAGATATAAATGCTACCACTGGTATTACAATAAGAGTTATAAGTGGTACAAATCTTTTTCCACCGAAGAAGTTAATTGAACTTGGTAATTGTATCTTATAAAATTTATTGTGTAAAAATGTTACTGTAAGACCTACTATAATTCCTGCAAACACATTCATTCTATAAGTAAAATATCCCAAAACTGTCTCATACTTTGCATTTACGATACTGGCATCAATTTGAGACAATCCGTTATTCTCCATTAAATACTTAACCGAAGTTGTTTCTGCTGTTATACCATCTAATCCTAACAAATAATTTAGTGTAAGATGTAATACTAAGAAACCAATTAAAGAAGCAAATGCCGCTGTAGCTTTCTCTTCTTTTGCCATTCCTAAAGCAATTGAAATTGCAAAAAATACTGGTAAATTACCAAAAACTAACCCTGCTAGTTTTCTAATAAATCCTATAAAATCTTGTACCCCTTGCAAATTTACAAAGGCTTCTCCAACTATTGAACTATTTTGAAGTGCAGCTGCTAGTCCTAAAAATATACCTGCAGCAGCTATAGTAGAAATAGGTAAAAGTAATGACTTTCCGAATTTTTGCATAAAGCTCTTCATAAAAACCCTCCGTGTTGCTACATAAATTTGTCACATGCATGTTTCATGATTTTAGTATAGCAAGTTAACCACCTCGTAACAACGTTTACAAAGCATCTTATACTTTTTATACATTCCTATATATTTTTACATTCTGTAATATTTTTCACAAATCCCATATACTAAGGATTTTCCTTTAAAATATATGTTAAATATTGTATACTAAAACTAATTACTCATAGGAGGTACTTTCTTAAGATGAAATTTTTAGATGTAATTTCTAAAGAAAATATTACTTTAAATAATACCGAGAAACGTATTGTAGAATATATATTAGAAAAATCACATTCTTTTTCAAATATAAAAATTACAGATATGGCAAATGATCTATATCTATCATCTAATACAATAATTAGATTATGTAAAAAGCTTGGTTATTCAGGTTTTTCAGAATTAAAATATAATATTGTAAATGCAAATAAATCAAATAATGAAATTGATTTAGATTCTAGTCATATTTCTATACATAACTCTGTAGTAAAAACTCTTTCTCTTAATAAACCAGATGATATATGTACTGCTGCAACTAAAATATATAATTCAAATAGAGTTGTTATTTTTTCTTTAGGATTGTCTCAATACCCTGCTTTATCATTTTGTAAAAAACTTCAGTACTTTAATAAAATGTGCTTAGTTCCAGAGGATAGAGATGAAAATAAATTGTTTGCTAACAACTTAAAGGATGACGATCTAGCTTTTATTATTAGCTCTTCTGGATCAACAGATATAATAAAGAAAATTACAGGCATTGTTAAAACAAAAAACATATATACAATTTCATTAACTGGACTTTCTCAAAACTTCTTATCTAACTTAAGTGATTTATCATTATTTGCTTACTTAAAGGACTATCAATTAAATAATCATGATTTAACTTCAAGACTTGGTTTTAATATAGTACTAGATTTAATATTTGAAGAGTTCAGTAAACTTTATTCACAATAAAAAAATCTCATAAACTGCAAGAATAACCTTGCAATTTATGAGATTTATTACTTAAGGAGCTATTGAGTATCCACCATCCACTAATAAGCATTGACCAGTATAGTATTTGCTATCTGGACCTGCTAAAAATGCTATAACACGTCCAATATCATCTTCTCCATCTCCAAACCTCTTCATTGGTTGAGCTTCCATTATTTCTTTATATTTCTCAGGGAACTTTTCTGCCCATACTTTAGCAGCTGGACTTTCTGCACCTGGAAGAACACAGTTTACAATAATATTGTATTGAGCCCATTCCTTAGCTGCAATTTTAGTAAGTCCACGTATAGATTCCTTGTTACATCCATAAGCTAATTGCCCTGCATATCCAAACATACCTGTTGCAGAAGCAAAGTTTATTATTCTTCCTTCATTTTGATCTTTCATATAAGGGAAGCATTCTTGCATCATATTTAATGATCCTATGGTTCCTGATTGCCAAGCTGTAAGCATTTGTTCATAAGTTGTATCTTCAACCTTAGCTGATCCTGGTAAACTTTGAGCATTATTTACAACAACATCAACGGTTCCATACTTCTCAACTGTAGCTTTTACTACTTTTTTAACATCTTCACGATTTCCAACATCACAAGTTATGGCAAAGCCTTGTCCACCTGCTTCTTCTACCTCTTTCACTGTTTGGACTATTGGATCTAGACGACGTCCTACACAAACAACCTTAACTCCACGTTTTCCAAGGTGAAGTGCTATCCCCTTACCAATACCTTGTCCTGCACCTGTAATAATAGCTACTTTCTCATTTAACTCTTTCATAAAAACCCTCCATCCCATATATAAATTCAGGCCTATATTTAGACTAGTCCAATTCTTAATGTGAAGACCTTATAGAAAAGTATATTACTTATTGTATACATTTACAACACATTTCACCAATTTTAAGTGTGTGACACCATTGGAAACATTATTCCCTCTCTATCAAATGGAGTTTCCTTTTTACTTCTTATAAAAAGGGTAGTATCCTCTTCATGTAATATACCCTCTTTATAAGATGATGTATCCTTTGGAGTAATAAGTACTTCATCTTCATTGTAATCACAAATAGCTATCACATTTAAATCCTTAATGTAATAAATGCTATCCTTTAAGAAATCCATGCAGTAAAACATTATTAGATTAAATTTATCTTTTTCATAAAGCTTAGAAAAAGAAACTGTATTTTTAATAATATTTGTAAAGATTTCTTTATCCTCTTCCTGCTCTAAATTTAGTTTCCTTACTTTAATTTCATTGTTCCCCTTCACAGAATTAGTAAAGCATTGATACTCATCATATATTTTAAATCCAAACTTAGGATAAAAGTTAAGCACACTATCGTTCCCAAAAAGAAAAATAAAATCGCATTTATCTTCCCATTCTTTTAAAACTTTTTCCATAAGAAATCTGCTTAATCCCTTATTTCTATAATTCTCATCAGTCATAACAGTTCCAATTTGGACAAGCTCCTTATCTTCTCCATTAACTACAACAGACATTGTACTTACAGAAACATTAGCTACAACTTTATCCTTATCTATTAATTAATATGGAATATAACCATCTCCCCAAAATCCTCCTTGATACCATTCTTCAAAATTAATTCCAAATGTTTTTTCTGCAAGCTCATTGAAGCTCCTTCTTAGTAATTCATTATCTCTATAGCCAATCTTATAATTATATTTTTCTCCTTGAATTTCCACTAAAGCATTCATAAATTTCCCTCTCTCATAAAACCATATTCATATATTTATATCTTTTTATATTTATATAAATATTCCTTTTATATTAAGCTTTCCTTTGCCATCCTTATAATATTAGATACCTCATCTACCTTCTCAATATTATAAAACATAAATCTGTTTGGCATTACTCTTCCCCTATTTCTTCTGTTATCATATCCATTGTCATTATACATATCATAGTTTGTATATCCCATGTTAAATTCAATACTTCCTCTTCCGCTTCTCTCTTTATACTTATTTACAATCTCTGCATCCTTAAGATCTAAATATTGAAATGATATATTCTTACCCATATTACAAAATAAAATTCTCTTATTAGTTACTGCATATGCCCTATTCTTTATAGCAATAGCTCTTCTTATTGGCAAACCAAAAACCATGTTTAAGCCTACAAAAACAAAAACTCCTCCAAATAGAAGCATAACTAAACCTGCTCCACCTTTATATGCAGTGTACTCCCAATAAAGTGCAAAGCTTAACCATACAATCATAAATAATAATTGAAATAAGCTACCCTTTTCAAAAAATTTATATTTTCCTTTTCCACTCCAAAGTATTTGTTCATCACCTTGTAATTCATTATAGAAAACCTCTTTCATAATCCCATTTCCTTCCCTTTAACTTATTTCCATATTAATATTCTTTTGATTATTTTTCAATAAAGATTAGGATGGGATATTTATTTTGATTGTTACGTTAATGCTAAAGATTTTTGAACTTGTGGAAATATTTCTATCACAGATACGTAAATTATGACTCTGCAGAAAAACCTAAAGATATTGTTAAAAAATTAAAAATATAATATTAGATATATTTAACCCCTCCCATTATTTGTATATAATAAAATAAAAAAGGTGGATTGGATATTTATTTTGTTTGTTCCATCGCTACACTCCAAGTTACATGGAAACAAATATCCAAAAGGAAGGTGAACTTTAAATGAAAGATTTTATAATAATATTAGCATCATCAACCTTATCAGGTACTATATTCTCTTGCTTATTCTATTGGTTAAACAATAGTAAATTAGGATTATTTAAATCAATACAAAGAAAGATAGATACTTTAAATGAAAAAAAGAAACGTAATTTAAATGTATTTACTAATATATTATTAATAATAATAGGTTTATTTTGCCTAACTAATAACATAAACTTTTTTGTTACTGGCTTAATTTTAGGAATTATAATAGCATTTAACTTAGTGTGTTTTAGAGAATTAGAAAATACTTTTAAAACTGATAATAAGGATCATCAGAACCCTTAATGGTATTAAATTATTAATAACAATAAAAAAAATCCCTAAGAATATAACTACTCTTAGGGATTTTTTTACTATTATATAAATAGATTTAATCCTGAATCTTCAGTTGCTCCTAAATAAGAAGCTACTCCACCAATTTCTACACCTTCAATAAACTCTTCTTTCTTAATTCCCATAAGGTCCATACTCATAGAACAAGCAACTACATTAACTCCCATATCAATTGCATTCTTTATAAGATCTTCTAAAGAATCTACATTATTATCCTTCATAATCTTTTTAATCATGGCAGGTCCCATACCCATCATATTCATTTGAGATAAAGGTAGCTTACCTGGGTGACTTGGAAGCATATAATCAAACATCTTTTCTACAGTTTTCTTTTCAACCTTAGGTTTATCCTTACTCTTAAGAACATTAAGTCCCCAGAATGTAAAGAACATAGTAACTTTTTTACCCATGGAAGCTGCACCTGTAGCTATTATAAATGAAGCTATAGCCTTATCTAAATCTCCACTAAATACAACCAAAGTTGCTCCATCCTTCACTGTGCTACATGTAACCTCCTTATCTCCTTCTTTCCCCTTCTTTATATAAGCCACAAAATTCTTCTTTTCATCCTTATCTGTTTTCACTAAAGTATTTCCTGTTTTCTCACACCATGAACTTATATCCTTCTTAAAACCAGGGTCACTTGCAATTACCTTTAATACTTCCCCTTCATTTAAAGATTTTGTTTCTTCAAATACTCTTTTTATAGGTCCTGGACATTGTAATCCACATGCATTTAAAGTAACCTTTGCATTTACCTCTGCTATATCTAAACCTTTTTCTAGTGACATAGTTGCAACCTCTTCCTTAACATTATTATCCTCATTATGACTTTCTAAGGCTCTCTTAACTTGTAAATATGTCTTTACTCCACCATCTATATTGAAAGAATTATATCCATATTGAGATAAAATCCTAGAAGCTATATATCCTCTTAAACCAACTTGGCAAGTTACATATATCTTCTTACTCTTATCTAGCTGGTCCAATCTATCCCTTAACTGTCCTAATGGAATATTAATTGAATTTGGTATTGTTCCTGTCATTAACTCCATTTCTTCTCTAACATCTAGAATTATTGAATCATCTAAATTTATATTATCAACTTCACTCCATTGAATGGTTTTTACATCCCCATCCATAATATTAGAAGCATAATATCCCATCATATTAACAGGGTCCTTTGCTGAATTATATGGTGGTGCATAACAAGGTTCCACATCTTGAAGGTCTTCTACCTTAAGGCCTCCCTTAATTGCAGTAGCAATTATATCAATTCTCTTTTCTACTCCAGCCATTCCTACACCTTGAGCTCCATAAATTTGCCCTGTCTTTGGATTAAATAACATCTTATAAGCTATTGGAAAAGCTCCTGGGTAATATCCTGCATGAGAACCTGGGTGAATATGAATAGCTTTATATTCAATTCCTAATCTTTTTAGTGTTTTCTCATTATTTCCTGTAGATGCAACAGTATAGTCAAATACTTTTGCTACTGATGACCCTAAAGTCCCCTTATATTTAACCTCTTTACCTGAAATATTATCTGCTACTAATCTTCCTTGTCTATTTGCTGGCCATGCAAGAGGAATCATTGTTGGCTTTTTATTTACAAAGTCCATTATTTCAACAGCATCACCTAAAGCATAAATATTAGGATCTGAAGTTTTCATATATTCATCAACTATAATTGCCCCTCTTTCATTTAACTTTAGCCCTGCTTCCTTTGCTATAGTCGTTTCAGGTCTAACACCTATAGATAGGATTATCATGTCACCATATATTTCTTTTCCACTTTTTAAAATAACCTTCTTACCATTATTCTTAAACTCTTCAACACCATCATTTAAAATTAAACCCACTCCATTATCAATTAAATGAGAATGTATAATACTTGCCATTTCTATATCTAATGGCCCCATTACTTGGTTACTTCCTTCAACTAAGGTAACATTAACTCCTTTTTCATGAAGATTTTCTGCCATTTCAAGGCCTATGAAGCCTCCACCAATTACAATAGCTCTCTTTGGCTTCTCTTCTTCTAAAAAGCTTTTTATATTATCCATATCTGGAATGTTTCTAAGGGTAAAAAGGTTTTTACAATCTTCTATTCCAGCTATAGGTGGTTTTATTGGCTTTGCTCCTGGTGATAAAACTAGAGTATCATAGCTTTCTTCATATACTTCACCAGTTCTATAATTTTTAACACTTATCTTTTTTTCTTCTTTATTTATGGAGATAACTTCACTTAGATTTCTTATGTCTAAATTAAATTTTCTGCTCATTTGTTCAACTGTTTGAACTATTAACGCTTCTCTTGTAGGAATCACATCCCCTATATAATAAGGAAGACCACAGTTAGCAAAGGATATATATTCTCCCTTTTCAAACATAATTATTTCTGCGTCTTCATCAAGTCTTCTAAGTCTAGCTGCAGCTGAAGCACCTCCTGCTACTCCTCCAACTATTAAAACTTTCTTCTTCATAACTCTATCTCCTTTAATACTTTTTTCAATATACTCTATTATAGCGTTCCCTTTCATTTTCTTCTGTGACTTTGTCACATAACTTATGGGGGATATTTATTCCCTTTGTACTAAAGGTAAATAACACCTTTAATTTATATCTAATTAAAATTTTATACTTTCCTAGCCGTTAAAAAGAAAATATAAAACTATACCTTCTCAATTATTCTTATCAAATAATTTGAATCTTATTATTAATAAAAAAAACCTCAAGAAAATGAATCTATTTCTTGAAGCTTTTTTTATTATAACTATCTTATAGAATTATAGAATTTATCAAATATTTCTTTATTATATTCATCTGCTCCATCTACATTAGAACTTTTAAATACGGGTGGAACAAAACCATCTTTTATCATCATATCTATTGCTGTTGTTACAAGTGCTTGTACAATGGCAACACCTGTTGCATCAGAAGTTGCTCCTACAGGTGTATCTAACCCTTTAACTTTGAAGGCAGCATCTCCATACTCTGCACAATTATCAATATTAACATCTGATAACTCATAGATTTTCTTACCGCTTGAATGTCTTGAATCTATATTCTTTGAATGCTTTAGAGAACACATAGTAATAATATTAACCTGTTGACTTTTTGCCTCTAAACACATTTCTACTGTTGCAGCATTTCTTCCTGAATTTGATACAACAAGAATAGTATCTCCCTTTTGTATCTTATTTAAACCAAAAACTATTTTTGAATAGCCTTCTAATCTTTCAATCAATGTACTTTTATTAGGCTTTTGATTAAGCAATATTTCTGGCTCTAATATTGCATTTACTAATGCTAAACCACCAGCTCTTTGAAAAACCTCTTCAGCAATTATGTGAGAATGACCTGTTCCAAATATATAAAATCTCCCTCCATTTTTACATGTATCTGCAACTAATCTTGCTGCTTTTTCTATATTTTTAATTTGACTAGCCTTTACTTCATTTAGCTTGTCTATTATAAAATCCAAATAATCTATTGTTATCATATTCTCACCTATCCAATATATTTTGTTATTTGCTCAGTAATCCATTGAGGTCTTGTTATTGCAGTTCCAACAGTAACAAAGTCCGCACCCATTAAAAGAGCTTTTTTAACATCTTCTTTAGTTGAAATTCTACCTTCTGCATTTATATAAACTTTATCGCCTAAAGCATCCCTTATATCTTTTATAAGCTTAAAATCTGGCTCTTCCTGTCTTGGACTATAATCAGTAAATCCTGATAAAGTTGTAGATATAATATCTGCTCCTAATTTATAAGCATTTATACCTTCTTCTAAAGTAGATATATCAGCCATTACAGGAACATTTGGATATTTACTTTTAAATTCTGGAATATAATCATAGGAATATACTCCTTTATAGTTCTTTCTAAATGTACAATCTATAGCTATAATATCTGCTCCTACTTTCAAAATCTCTTCTGCACTTTCAATATCAGGAGTAATAATAACCTCACACCCTTCTGTGAACTTCTTATTAATTCCTACAATAGGTAAATCAACCTCTTGCTTCATTGCTTTTATGTCCAAAGGACCACAACCTCTTAATCCCTTTGCGCCCCCTATTTTAGCCGCCAAAGCCATCTTCGCCATAAACATTTCACCATGCAATGGTTCATCTGGATAAGCTTGACATGATACTAATAATGTACCTTTTAAATCATCTAATATCTTCATCTTATCTTCTCCTTTAAATATTAAGTAATATTTCTTCAACTAACCTTTCACCTTCACCCTCTTTAAATGGTGATGAAAAAGTCTCATAAGTTTTAACTTCATATGCAAATTTATCTGGAATATATCCTATATAACCATTTCCATATCCTATAACAATATTGTTCTTACTATTATTATCTTTAATTCTTTTTCCTAAGCTTGAAAAAAGCTCACCAGGTATATATATAATGTTATAGTTATTAACTTTTAGTATCTTAACCTTTGCAACTATTTCTTTAACATCAGAAAATCCTAAAGCCATCTTATAATTATTCGTTAATCCTTCTAACTTTGATTCCAACAATCTCAAAGATTTTGAATCCATGTTTTTACTTTTTGCTATTTCTACCTCTCTAGCCTTCTCTTTAACCTTTTCTTTAGCATGCTCTACTGAGTCAAATTCCTTGACCAATAATGGTATCTCTAATTCTATAGAATTTACTTTTTCTATATCTTCATAGCTGTTTACTTCTGGCATATTTCTTATTTCTAGTGAAACTTGAGTTCCAATTCTATCTACCTCTTCAAAAGTTGATGCATTCCTTGTAAATCTTGTACTTATATCACCACAGCTTCCATTTAAAAACATTACCAAATCATATTCATTAAGCATTTCCTCAGTTTTATTAGGAAAATCACCTGTAATAGACAAATTATCACTACTCATTACAGTTGGATGACATGATAAGTTATATAATAAAACTTTTTTTCCATCCTTTCTTAACAAATTAATACTAATAAGTTCATTATCATAAAACCAGTCTTTATTATTTCTATTACTGCAAATATTATTTACCATCTTTCTACTTACTGATAATTTAGCACTATCTTCATTGCTTATAGCATCAACTACAGCTTGCTTAATTTTGTTTACAATATAATCTACATATTCTGCATCATATTCTCCAAATACTTGTTTTAGGCCTTTTTGATATCCTTCATTAGTATTCATTGTTCCAGTTGGCCCTGAATGAGTATGAGATGTTGATACAAAAATGTTTTTTTCATTAAAGTTTAATGAACTCACAGAATTCTTCACTAAACCCACAAAATGGTAATCAACCCCTACAAGATCCAATTGAACAATTAGATAATTATCCTTTCCTCTTAAAGTTAATACTCTTGCTTTTAATTCATCATGAATTTCCTCTGCTTTTCTAATTACGTCATACCCTGCTAATAAACATCCTAACTTAGGAGTTATTATTTCTTCCTTATATCCAACTTTATAATTACTCATAATAATTCTCCTTAATTATTATCCTAAAAATCCACATAAAACTCCTACTATTGACAATGCAATTATTCCAAATAATATAAGGATAGAGCTCTTTCCTTTCTTTAATAACTTATAACAACCTAAAGTAGTTAATAGTGGAATTAATTTAGGTAAAATACTATCTAATGTTGCTTGAATTCCAAGTTCCAGTTCTCCAATGTTAAACACTGTTGGAATATTTATATTTACTAATTGTGGTATTAAACCACCTACAAGAATTAATCCTAATATAGTGGCCATTGTAGTAAATCTTTGAACTACCCCACTATCCTTAGCTTTATCTAAAAATTTGATTCCTTCCCTATATCCATAGTTAATTCCGTAGAACTTAATCCCCATATTTAAAGCATTAAACATAAGTAAAGCAATTACTAATCCGAATGGATTTCCTTCCTTAGCAAAGGATGCACCAATACTCATACATATAGGTAACCATGTTAAAAATACTATACTATCTCCAAGCCCAGCTAATGGTCCCATTAATCCCACTTTTATTCCTGATATAGTTCTATCAGCTTTATTTCCTTCCTTTTCCTCAAGTGCCGCTGTTACACCTAAAATAGGTGATGCAAAAGTTGGCATTGTATTAAAAAATTCTAGATGCCTCTTCATAGCTTTTGATCTTTCTTCTTTTGGCTTATCTCCATATAACTTCTTTAATACTGGTTTTATACTATATAAAAAACCTAAAGATTGCATTCTCTCATAGTTCCAAGATCCCATTAAGAGATTAGATCTCCAAAATACTTTTCTTATATCTTTCTTGGTTAACTTCTCCATTATAAATCATAACCTCCCTCATCATTTACTTGTGTATTTGCACTTGCTTCAACTGTTGATGCTGAATCCTTTTTACTATTAGTAAATATATCGTATAATACTGCAAATATAATACCAATCATAGCTAACCCTATAGTTGGTATATTTCCATATATAGTACAAACAAATCCAACTAATAAAAATACCCATAATTTTTTATTTAGCATTAATGATAGTAACATACCAAACCCTAATGCAGGTAATATTCCCCCTGCTACAGTTAATCCCTTCATAATAAACTCTGGAATATATCCAAATAAGTTTTGTACAAAATCTGCTCCAAAGTAAACTGCCAAAAATACTGGTACAGCCCTTGTTAATGCATACATTGGAAATCCTATAAGTTGCCATTTATCTATTCCATCAATGTCGCCTTCTTCTGCTAATTTATCAGCTTTATGTGTAAAAGATATTGCAAAAGTTCTTGCTAACATATCAAGTTGTTGACACACAACTGCTACTGGTACTGCAATAGCTATCCCCGCTACTGATCCCTCTCCAGATATTATTCCTACTGCTGTTCCTATTATTGATCCAGAAATAACATCTGGTGGTACATACGCCCCTATTCCAGTTACACCTAACCACATAAGTTCTAAAGTTGCTCCAATTATAAGCCCCTGATTAAAATCACCTAATATAAGTCCAGTAATAGATCCTGCAATTAATGGCCTATATAATGATGTTTGAAATGAAAATAAATCAAATGTACATATAGCAGCCCAAATTGCTAATAGTGTTGCTTGAATTAACATTATTAATCACTCCTTATTTTATAAATTCTTTCATATTTGTAACTTTATCAGCAGGAATCATTTGTATTTCAACATTTACTCCTAAATTCATTATTTCTTTAAAATCCATTTTATCTTTTTCATCTACTGCTACTGCCTTAGTTAACTTTTCTTTATTTAATACATGCTTCATTCCTCCTACATTTAGATACGGTATTTTAACTCCAGCTTTGAGATTCCTATACACATCTTCTGGATTCGTATAAATTAACATTGTTTTTCTTTTAATAGGATTATTCTTATATACCTCTGTAAACTTATCTACACCAAAAAGTAAAATTCTTATTCCTTGTGGTGCTGTCATTTCTAATACAGACTTTTGAACTGGATCATTAGCTAATAAATCATTTATCACTATTACCTGCTCAATTTCATACTTTTTTATCCAAGTAGTAGCTACTTGTCCATGCACTAACCTATCATCTATTCTTACAAAATCTATTGCCATTTTACATTCCTCCATTCTTATTTATGTACTTCTCCATATCAATAAATGATGATTTACCAACCTCTATTAAATGTTCTTTTAGTTCATTTAAATTCATATGTTCATTAGTAAATGCTTCTATCAATACAGGTAAATTTAATCCACTGATTACTTGTACATTATTATTTGATATCAAACTATAAACTGATGCATTATTGGGTGTTCCACCCATTAAGTCAGTTAGAATTAAAATATTTCTTTCAACACCAAACTCATCTACTACTTTTTGTATCTTTTCTTTAAACTGATTTAGGTCTATCCCTAATGTCATTGATAAGGCTCTAACTTTATTTTTACTTTGTTCTCCTACAATCATTTCAGCACTTTTTAAAGCCTCTTGTGCAAAATATCCATGACTTGCAAGTATAAATGCTATATCTGTCATAAACCATTTCTTCCTTTCTTTATTTTCTCAATATTATTTATAGCAATTCTTATGCCAATGCTCTTAAACTATTAAAATTTCATATTTATATGCTTTATAATGCACATTAATACGCTTTAACCAAAAAGAAGCAATGCACTTTAAATTAAGTGCATTGCTTCTTTTCAATAAATATAAGTAATAGATAATATATTTCATCATCAGGTATCTCTATAGAAAATCCAACTTCTATATTCCTTAATGCTCTCTTTATAAAATTAAATTCAGTAAATAACTTAGCTTTTACCTCTTCTAAATTTTCATCTGACTTAAGAATATTATTACATAGTAAAATTCTCTCTATCATACAACATACATGTACATATGTGCTTGCTATCTCATTTAAAGCTAACTTAAAAATATTACTATGCTCTATGCAGGAAATAAAATCTACTAAATAAGGATGTACTTTTTCAACATCTAAACATTGAAGATATTTAGATGTTACATCAGCAGCAGCCCCAAGAACCATATCTCTATTAACATCAATAATAAGGCTCTCATCATTTTCTATATTAATCTTTTCATCAATGAGATTAACTAATTTTTTAATTCCAGAATACGTTAACATTTCTTGCAATGATATATAAGGAATATTGTTATATATAAATTCCACTGCTCCAACTATTGCTATTATATATTTCTTTTCTTCATGAATTGCTAAATCTATAATCCTTTCTGCCTCTTTTTTATTACTTACGCTTATAGGTATTACATTGATATCATAAATATTATTTTTCTTTAGTATCTTTTTTATAGACTCCTCAATATATGTTGCTGTTCCTTGACCTGTATTGCAAATTGTAAATATTACTTTCTTGCTATTTCCCATTTCTTCGTCTAATCTTCTTTTTTGTTTTTCATAAAGATTCTTTTGAAGCTTAACCAAACTATACATAATTTCATCAATATTAGCATTAGGCATTATAGCCCTCCTTGATGCCTCAATTAAAGATAGTATGTTGGTATTTTCAATAACTTTCACCTTAAGTCCAGTTCTTTCTTGTATTTTTTCCCCTATAAATACTAGAGATCCCATGTCAACCATTATCAGTGTTCCTTTATTATTCTTGCTACTCTTAACCATTTCTAGCGCTTCATCTAAAACAATTTCTGGTTTCATCGTAAGTGGCATATTTATATATTTTATATGATCTATTCCTAATAATAAGTTTGCTGTCTCTGCTAATTTTTCTGCGATTAAATCTCCATGTGCTATTACTATAATATCTATAAAATCATGCTTCTTATTGCTTGATAAAACAAAGAATATTGTTGCCAAAAGATACGGCTCATACTTAGAACACTTTATATTAAATTCTTTTTCTATCCTTTTCACTACTTTTATAGCCACAGAGAATTCTTTAGAATTTATAATTTTAATATAATGTTTATATTCTTCATTTAACGGTTCAATATAGTTAAATTCAGATATATTTTTAAAATGGAACGCTAGGCTATAGTAAACTTCTTTATCAAAAACTAACTGTAGGTCTTCATATACAATTTCTGATATAGTACTTACAATCTCAATAATTTCATCATTAATGATATTTGCATACTTATAGTTTGAATACATATCCTTTACTACAGCTTGTGTAAAATCATCATATACTTTAGTTAAATTTATAGAATCACTATTAATCTTTTTTCTTAAATCATTGAAATACTTTTCAAAATCATACTTAGGAACCTCAATATCTAAATTGCTCTTCTCACTTCCTGAATACTCAAAATAATTATCATAAGCTAATCTATCTATTTTATATCTAAGATTTTCATCTACCTCTAAGCAAGAATCCCTAACATAAGAAGGTAAAAAATCAACAATAACTTCTATAAAATCTTTGTAATTACTTCTATACTCTAAAAATGCACGTGCTACTGTAATTTGTATATCACTTCTTAACTGCCCTATATTTCCTGTTGGTTTATATATTAACAAAGAAGTCATTACATCTTTATGGACGCATATTTTCTGACCAATTCTTTTTGACTCTAGGGAAAATAATGTTTTTAAAATTGATAATCTTTCTTTAATACTTCTTTCCCTTAATGGTGGAATACTTATACTTACTGGAATTCTTCGTGTGAACGTTCTCAATAAACTCGATTCAATTCCTTCAGTTGTTGCTCCTATTATCATTACACGAGCATTTCTATCATTTTTTGATTCCCCAAGTCGTCTATATTTTTCTTTATCCATAAAGAAAAATAACATTTCTTGTCCTTCTGGAGGAAGTCTATGTATTTCATCTAAAAATAAAACACCACCATCAGCTTCTTCAAGCACTCCTTTTCTATCTTCTAACGCGCCTGTATATGCACCTTTTTTGCTCCCAAATATTTCAGCTAATAATAATTGAGGATTATTTGCATAGTCTGCGCAGTTAAATGTTACAAACTTTGAATCTTCACAAAAAACCCCTTCACTTTTTCCATATTCAAACATCTTTTCAGCAAACAAGCTTTTTCCAACACCAGTTTCTCCAACTATTAATGTATTTAATCCGTGTGGAGGATAACAAACAGCCGCCTTACCTTGATTAACACACATTTTCAAACTTTTATTATATCCAACTAAATCAATAAAGCAGTCTTTTTTTCTTATTTTCTTATTACTCATTTGATAGCTTGTCTTGTTTTCTAATTCAAGTAATTCTTTTGGAGCATTAAAAATATGTCCATTTATTTTATTTCCTATAATTCTTTCAATCTCTTTTCTCGATAAAAACCTTACAGGTTTACCTGTAATCTTCAATGCGAATCCTAGTTTTACCAACTCATTCAAATCAGAGGCTGCATTATTTCTAACTACTCCAAGTTCACTACCAACTTCATTTGCTGTAAACCCAATTGTTCTGTTTTTTAGAATATCCTCCTTAGTTATTGTATAAGACAACCTTTCTAACCTATCTCGTATCCTTTCAATCCTCTTCATATGATTACCTACCTCTAATTTTTTTATTTAGAAATATACTTACTTACAATTATACCTTATAAATTTTCAAAGAAAAAATAATTATTTCATATGCAAATAAACTTTAGTACCATTAAACTATTAAATTGTTCATAATTTAATCGGTATTATAATTTCCTAAATAATAAAAAGCCCCAAGAAACTTAATACATTTCTTGAAGCTTTCTAATACATACCTTTAACAGTGAGTAGAGTAGATATTTGTTTTTCTGTGACTTGGAACCTTGTTACGGAACAAGAAAAATAAATATCTACTCAATTTTACTCATTTACAGGAAGAATATCATTCTTGCTGCACCAATCTAGTGCTACCTTTAAATATTCTATTTCTCTTTCTCTATCCCCTAATCCTCTTGATACATTGCAATAAGGAACTTCTATATAATTTTCTTCATTATCTCTAATATCTATTAAGCTTTTTAATACTTCCTCATCCCACTCTGGGTGAAAAATTATATCTAAACTATCTAAATCCTCTAAATATCCATATTCTTGCTCATCATACAGTACGAATTCTCCAGTTTCTTTATTATAATAATACTTCATATCTTCTGATGATAATTGTATTTGTGCTACTAATTCAGTTAAGTTAATTCTCATGCTATATCTCCTTCTTTATCTTTTGTGCGGAAATCATTATATCATAAAGAATTAGATAATTAAAATATTAAAATAGTCCAAATTTACTTGTTTTTTATTTTACTTTATTATAAATTAGCCTTTTCCCAATCTTCTTTAAATTTTTTAATGCCTGCATCTGTTAATGGATGATTAATTAGAGCTCTAATAACACTTGGTGGAAGAGTTCCAATGTTTGCACCAAGCTTTGCGGCCTCTATCACATGAATTGGATTTCTTATAGATGCTGCTATTATTTCTGTTTGGATATTATGAACATTAAATATTTCACTTATATCTTCTATAAGTATTAACCCATTTGATCCTATATCATCTAATCTTCCTAAGAATGGAGATACATAGCTTGCTCCTGCCCTTGCTGCTAGTAATGCTTGTGCTGCTGAGAATATTAAAGTAACATTTGTACGTATTCCCTTCTTTGATAGATATGAAACTGCTTTTAATCCATCATATGTCATAGGAATTTTTACAACTATGTTCTTGTGAATACTTGCAAGCTCTTCTGCTTCCTTTATCATATTTTCATAGTCCAAACTTATAACTTCCCCACTAATTGGACCATCTACTATAGATGCTATTTCCTTTAATGTTTCCTTTAAGTCTCTCTTTTCTTTTGCAATTAGGGATGGATTTGTTGTTATTCCATGTATAACTCCTAAAGAGTTAATTTCTTTTATATCCTCAATATTTGCTGTATCTAAAAATATTTTCATTTTTAATTCCCCCTTTATTTTAACTTTATTACTTCTTTTACTTTATTAACTATATTATTCGAAGTTAATCCGTACTTTTCTAATAACTCATTTGGCTTTCCACTTTCCCCAAATGTATCCTTAACACCAACTCTTAAAACAGGTACTGGACACTTTTCTGAAAC